>Ga0307986_10000155_pt1 | contig 49987 bp, 38 predicted proteins | sample EllFjometageno82_FD_203170 | JGI IMG/M metagenome (GOLD analysis project Ga0307986, IMG submission 203170) | Marine microbial communities from Ellis Fjord, Antarctic Ocean - #82 | ecosystem: Environmental > Aquatic > Marine > Unclassified | place: Southern Ocean | collected 2014-10-09 | reverse complement strand
TCCAACAAATGTTTTCATTTTCATTAGCTTCAATAATCCCGTCTAGCAGTTCGTCACGGTTGGGTGCAGAAAACAAATAGGTAGTTCCATCATTTCCTGTGAGTGTTCCCTTACATGGGGTGCTGCTTTCTAATTTATATTGGGTGGCAGCAGACCAAGATGAAGGGGTATGCAAAGAGATTGAGTGCTTCTGATTCATTCTTTCTAAGTTGATACCAGAGGTTGGTAGAAACCAAGTAAAAGGAGGCATTATGTGGATATGGCTTGAATCAAGATGATTCGATCTACAAGATAACTCAGTTGCTAATAATTTGTAAGAGATAGAAATAGATTTTGTATTTTGAGGTACTTTTATTTTCATTGCATCAACTTCATAGCGAAATGAATTCAATTCAACTCCAGCATCATCTATAGCAACGAATTCAGTCATATGTTGAATTGGCTCTCTTAGAAAATATGACCCAGGTACCCATCGTGGGAAATGAAGTTTGAGAATTGGTTGAGTAAATGGTCCATCGATGTCGATACCAACACTGACTCGTCGCGAATTGCCCTCAGTAGCATCGGTTGAGAAGGTAATACCTGAATTTACTGGGCTCATATTTTGAGTTCAGCAGCGGCGGTTGAAAGGTTCTCTGCTGTGACTTTCAGTAAAGGGTCTTGGCAATGGCTAGCGAATTCAACAGCATGTGCATTAATTTCTGGCTCTCCAGCTCTTCCGATTAAGCGTTCAAGGAGCCTTGCCTTTTCTATGGTTGGAAGTCTATCATCATCCATCAATTTCCATAGCAGTACATCACTTTTACTATCGTTTCTTCCCCTTAACCAGCGAGCAATAATAGAAAGTTGTCCTGCCTTGATCAATTTTTGAACTTGCTCATCATCGACATCATCGCACATTTCAGATAGGACTTTACTAAATTGTAGGTTTTTATTTGAAGGGCATGAATCAATCAATTTGAGAAAAGAATCCCCGCCTAAGTTAATTGCAGGTTTACTAAGCAATGAACTATCAATTCCACATTTGATCAAAGTGACAATATTTTGTTCAGATATAGGTTCGTCATTTGTAATAATGACTCTCAGTGCCGCTTCTTTGACCGACTTACTGGGGTCATCAAGACCTCTAGAGCGTAATTCCTTATCTGCTGATGAACTACAATAAGCGAGTTTACGGATTTGATAATCAGTGTTTTGTGACAGCCTTTGCGCTAACTCAAGGTTTTCGGAGTCTTGTAATAGTGAAGCAGCAGCCTTTCTCTGGCAAGTCTGGTCATCAAATGCAAGTAATATGTTGGCATATTTTTCGGATTCGTTTCCAAATTGAATCAATAGGCTCGCAGCACAGCGGTTTGCATCTATCCACTTATGTTCAACTAATGGTTTCAAACTTTCAATTCCACTTTCAACAGCCCACTTACGGTGCGCTTCTAATGACTTAGATCGAAACCATGGGTCATCATCATTTAGTAATGGTACGAATGCTTCTAATGCCCGTGGAATATCCAAATCGAATAATACACGTATTGCTCTTCTTCTTTGGCGAATATCCCTATGAGACAACCTGGCCATCTCAGTATTTAGTCCGCCTGCCATGAACATCCCACCCTACATCTCATTATAGCCGCTGTGGCTCATAATTCAGATTCCAAAGTCATCGGATTTGAAGTGATTATCAGAGTCCGTATCATACCCACCAGGGCTCGCTAAATCCGGTTGAATCATCAGTTGTAATAATGGCCACAAGCGAATGAATGAAGGTGATGCAAGATATAATAAACGAATCATTGGATGTTCTTCAATTGCGGTTCCAGATTCCCCTGGGGGGGGTAAATCATCTGGCAAATCACGTAAATCAACTATCAAATCAGCAATTGATTGTTGCTCTTGTTCTGTGATCATTTCCATTTCTCGGAAAGTTTCTATCGCTAATTCAAGGATGTCTGCCAACTCATTCGGATTAATTGGTCCAACTTCAGCATCTGAAATATCCACTGGCCCAAAACTAACATGTCCAAGATCAGTTGGAAGTAATTCACCATTTTGGCATTCCAACTTCATTAATTTTTGTCCAGCACTTCTTCCTAGTGGTGCGATTACGAATCCGGACTCTGAAATTCTGCTGTTAACCCATTCTGGTAACTGCTTTATTTGGCCTGTAATCAATACGCGATTTAACTCACCAGGGAAGGCAATAGGCGAGACCTGTAATGATTCAATATGTCTTACCTCAACATTCGGCCAATAGGTTAGCCGAGCTGCTGCGTGCTGAGTGACACTTTGTGAAGGATCTAATACCTTGACATTGCCTTCTTCTCCAACAATTAGAGCGATTAATGCTGCGATATATCCACTTTTACAACCGATTAAAATGACTTCATTGCCCTTTTGTAATTCTAAGTGGTATAATAGAGTCACAATCATATGGGGTGCAGAAATTGTTTTCACCGCACCTTTTTCATTTTTCAGGAAAGTGATGGGCCGGTCAGCAAAGAAATCCGCTGTCTCAAAATCAGTGAAGTAATCGACTTCAATCGTCATCATTGCTTCTTTAATGGCATCCGTCATTGGGACGCCACCCTTTTCTAGGCGCTTCAATAAATCTTTCATTTCAGACTTGTCACTCATCAAAGACCCCATTTAGCGCATTTCTAACCACGCGAAGAATGAAATTATTGGAAGTAATATAATTAATATTTTATTTGTTTTCCTTTGATAGTTGATATGATCAACTGAAGGTTGAGGGATGACCTCAATAGATTTTGCACTTCTATTCCTCCTAGTGATGTTGACGTTTTCCTCAATATATGCTAGAACTATATTGCGGAGATTTTGCTGGTTACTACTAGTTTTTCCTTGGCCAACAATGAATCTTATAGGATAACTCTCTGCTATAACCAATGCATCTCTAAGGACATTTTCGATATTTGTTAAGTTATGCATATCAATTCGAATTGTTCTTCCATCACTATTAATATGGCTCAAAGCCCGCCATTTACCTTGACCTTCATTATGGATTTGTAATGCTTCTCGTGCTACTTTTACTGGTTCATCAGCCAAAGCAACAGGTCTTCTTCTCCTCGCAAGGAATGGGCCGAGAATAATAGACACAAAAACCGGGGGCAAACATAGCAGTGATACCAATCTTTGCAATTCGCTGGGGTCTGTTAAAACAGAAACGACCGCTAGCGAGAATCCGAGATATAAGCCAAGAAATGCTCCAGCCTGCATCCCCAACGACAAACCAACAGGCTCACCCTCTAGTTCCCCCATATGGTTGAGGGAATTGGCAGATATCATCAATGCTTTGATGAATAAAAGAATAATACCTCCCCGCACTAGGGAGGGGGTATGGGGAAGAATGGGTTGACTAATCGTGAACCTGAAAGGAAAGTCGGTATGTGGGTATTCTACATATGCGGTTTTCTTTTCGTATCCTTTTTCGTCGCACCCTTAATTCTACCAGAAGGCACTGTCACTGATATCTCTGGACGAGCTAATGCATTAGATTTTGCAACAAAGGATGGGTTTGGGTCATCTGGAAATAGTGAGAAAGCATCTATTGCACATATGCATGACGATGGTACAGTTCACAATCATAATCAATTTGCTTGGACTGAATTAGATCCATATACTGGATTTGTTTACGCATTTGGAGATTTGAATTGCCATAATAAACATGAACGCTCATGGGAAGTTAACGGCAATCAAATGCCGGTTTGTACTAGGGATGTTGGAATATTCTTTGGTTTGGCGATCGGTGGTTTAGTATTTTCCAGAAGGGGATATAATCGTTGGACAATCAAGGATACATGCTTATCACTGATTCCAGATAAGTTGTTGGAAAAAATCTATAGAGCAAATTATAGAACCTTGTCTTGGCTAGGGTTTGGGGTTTTATTATGCGTCCCTTTAATGATTGATGGTTTCACACAATTATTGACCGACTATGAATCTAATAATCTTTCAAGAATACTAACAGGTGCACCATTTGGTTTCGGTCTTGCAATTTTGATTTCTTCAATGTATTCTGCAAGACCTGTCAAGTTCGAAACTGCAAGCCAGGTAATTTTGCCAGGTGGGGCAAAGTTTGAGTTAATGGAAGAATTAGAAGAAGAATGAATTCATTGCGGTGGGTCCATACTCCACCACACAATTAATTGTTCAATATCCTGTGGGACTGGGCAATTTTCATGGCCACTGGTAAGCATCTCTAATCTACTAATCACATTGCTAACGGCCTTTCTTGTCGCAGGAGGTGGTGACTTTTCTTGTCCCAAAAGTAATATTTCCGCTAAAGCATTCTTCCATTCACCCTCTGGATTCGACCTCCTCCACGATGCTAGCGAGGAGCGTAATGGCCACATTGCTAATGCTAAACGGCAATATCCCAGTTTGTCATCTCTCAATTTGAACATCTGTGCTTCAGCGAAAGGTACGTGAGATTGTTGCTTATGGATCCACCATTCCTTCTGCAGCCACCTAACCAACCGTTGGGTATGCCTCTGAGTTACCATTCGGTGAGGGCCGAGTGATTTATGCAATCTTGGAATCTCACTCGAACCTACAATCAGTGAGAGAGTTCCTAAAACCGCCCAACATGATTGGGCGTGTGGACTTGCTGGGACATCAAATGATTTTGCAGATTTTTTGGGCCAATTATCTTCCGCAAAATGCATCCAATTTGCTGGTGAATCACCCGAAAGCCAACCGATATTCATCGAAGTTTTCTCTTGAGGGGCTCCAGGTAGCCTTGTTTGTTTTTTCACATCGGTAACTAATGCATCTAGTAGATACCGATCGACTTCATCGGCATCAACGTTTAATGGAGCGGGCCTTCGATTGAAAAAAGCACGTAATTCAGTTCGTAATTTTCTGCGAAGTTCATCCAGTCCCCCTTCATTGAGAATTGGCCCTATTACGCAACACTTGTCAAATGGAGCGGGAACTATTATTTTACCAGATAAAAGGTCGTTGAACCCCTTTCTAATCGTTTTCTGTATTTCAGTAGTTTCAAAATATTCAGATTTGCCACTAGCCATTCGTAAAGTTCCACTCTGTATTCTTTTGATCGCTTTATCAGGGTCACAATCAATCCAAAATACAAGGTCGGGAATCATTGATGCAGCATTCATTTTAGCGACCAGTTCAAGACCTAACTCACCGACTACTCCTTGATAGATTAATGATGAGTGGATATTTCTGTCTGAAATTACAACATGGCCTTTCGCAAGTAGTGGCCTAATCCAGGTATGTGAATGGTCCAGTCTATCAGCAGCAAACAATCCAGCTTCTTCTAGAGGGGTTTTATCTCCTAATTTAACAGATGACAAAGCCAGTTTACCCAATTCACTATGCCTTCTTGGTTCATGGGTTGAGTGATATCCAGGGAATGGGAAATCGGCTACCAACTCGTGAAGAATTCTTGCGGCTTCACCTTTTCCGGAGCCGTCGCCCCCTTCGACAGTGATGAGGTACACGTTTATTCCCCCTGGTAATCATCAAATTGTTCTCTAATGAAAACCATCGTAATCATCCCAGCAAGAATTAATGCAGGTCCAAATATGATCAATCCTCTACTGAATAATGAGATCCCTGCCAAATACTGCGTTCTTCTGTAGTATTTGCCTCTTCTAACTTCAACCGCAGCTTGAATTCCCACTATTCCGGTAATTACCGTAAGAATACCAATAGTTGTCGAAAGACCCACGGCACTCTCCAAATCCCATCCAGTGGCCACAGTGTGGTGATCTCTGGTAATCGTGGCATTACCATAAGACATGGTAATCGGTCCGACTCCTGCTTTTTCTGGAATTATTTTCAATTCCATGGTGTTATAGCCTTCTTTAGACAGTTTCAATAAGTGTAATTTGGATATGGCATTTTCTATGACAAATAGTCCATTTACATCGGTTTGTACAGAATTTAGGATTGTATTGGTTTCAATATCAATTAATTCAACAGTAACATTTTCAACTTCAGTACCTTCTTCTGCTTGAATTGCAGTACCGATTATATCTACAGAATCAGTAGATGCAAAGAATGAGGATGAAATAATGTCACTAGGGTTTCCTTGTAGAATCAAAGCACCACTCATCATGCCCAATAATGAACCTAATAATATCAAAGATGCAGCGATAGTTCTCCATCGCCCTCTTTCAACTTCCTCCAACCGTAGCCACCGCTGTTTTGTTCTTTCAGCTGCTAATTCAACAGCAGCATCTACATCTTCAACACTGACAACCAGTTCTTCACTAGAGACGAGTGCTCTTTGTTCAGTAGCATCTTGCGAGGCTTGCAGTTGGCTCTGGACACGTGCTCTCAGTGCAGCCTTTCTTTCTTCAATACTCTTGCCAGTCATGCTACCACCTCCTCCGCTCAAACCATAGGTGTTGGTGCGCGGATATTACCCCTTTCATGGCAAGTCCGCGCAATAAACTAGTAGTTTTATTCTACAAAGCGCTTAAGGAAAAACAAAGAAACTAAACTTATGGCAAGTACACTGAAAGACAAAACTGCCAATAGTTTAGAAGAATCGGCACCTTTACTGATGGTTTCATCAATTGGTTGCAGTTGTTCGGGCTCAGAATCGTTTGACTGTTCGGATTGTTTGGATTGTTCAGATTGTTCTAGTGGTGTGTCAATCGTCGTCCATGCCCCTGTTAATAGTCCTAATTCTACAATTCTGCCTACTTTTTCTAGTGATTCAGCACTCACTTTGTCAGCAGTATCTTGCGTTGTATGCCAATAACCTTCGAAAGGAGTTGCATTTTCACCGTATGCTAAGTCGATAATGTCTAGGGAAGGAATTCCAAGTCCGAATGGATGTACATGGTCATCTATAACGGTCAATGATTGATTGGACCACATTACGTCTGACCTTTGACCGTTACAACCATCGGTTTGATTAGAAAGTCCGAGTTTTTGACCCAATAGCATCATATTTTCGGTTAATATTGGTGTTGAAGGAATAATTTTTGTCAAATGTAAATCGGCATCCCCTATCATGTCCAATAAAATGAAAGATTCAGTTCGATTAATTTCTTCTTGAGATAGATTTTCAGCCCATGCCTTAGCACCGAGGGTGTAGTTCTCTCCTTGATCTTCGGCATCAGAAAACAGTAGCATTATTTCATTATTCAATCCCATATCAGGGATGAATCGACCTAATTCGACAAGAGCCGCAACCCCACTAGCACCATCGTTCGCCCCCAGAATAGGGGTGTTGCGGAGAGATTCATTGGAATCCTTATTGGCTATATCTCTAGAGTCATAATGCGCAGACAATACGATCCGGCCTAATCCGTCAATTTCATTTTGAGTCAAGTTTTGAGGTTTCCAAGTTGCGATTACATTAGTTAACTCAATTTCATGAGAAATATGGCTACTTAATTCGATGTCCCAACCATAAGATGTAAGATTTTCAGTTAATGACTCTCTAAGTACTAATGAAGCGTTTGAACCAGGGAGTCTTGGTCCAAGTTCAGTTTGCCATGAAACGCTCTGGTTTGCCAAAGTTCCATTGAATTGTAATTCACTTGTTTTTTGGCAAATGTCCACCGAATTAATCCAATTATCGTTAGTATCACTTGCCGATGTAGAATTTGACAGCAATAAACAGACAAAAACGACTCCTATGAGGCGTTTACGGCCGCCGCTTTGAGCGCTAAGTGGTGAGAGCATTATTGAATCCTCATTGACCGAGTATTAAATACTTCATTTCAGGTGGTGATTTTGGGAACCAGTGATGCGTTTCCCTGAGGTCAATTAAATGTCGGAACTACGCACCAGTCCAGCCTTCTTATTCGTAACAGTATTGCTCATTGCTAGCATGTCGCCATTATTGATGGCAGCAGCGGCTCAGTCCAACGAATCTAGCGCATACGAGGCGGTGCCATATGATGCTGGAGGAGTAATCATTGGCGACATTTCTGAATTCGATGCACAAGATGGAAGAGAATATTTGTTTATTGAAGAGGACGAGATTGTTGTCTCGGCCTCACCGTTCATGAAATCAAAGTGGGTTGAAGCTGGTATGCCGGGAGTAGATGAGATCTTAATGGAACCATCCACTAGTGGTCGCTCTTCGGCAAGGGCTTGTTCACCACACGTGGTAGGAGATACACTAACCGTTCCAACATCGGGCGGCTCAGTTGACACTTATGTAGCAAAAACAACTGTTTCAGTAGCATTTCTAGTACAATCGGGAAGAACACTTTCTTCTACAGTTCTAAATAATCTTGCACAAACATGGGATCAAACAATCTATCCGGTAATGACTACTTACTATGGAAAGGACTACCAAGATGGTAGAGGTTTAGCACCACCTGATAAAGACAATAATTGTCAAGTTCAAATCGTAATTTACGATATTGACGGGGCATACAATATTGGTGGCTATTTCTCTCCTTCATTTGCAGTTTCTAGAGAGGCTGTCTTTGTTGATTATGCAGATGTGACATTAACATGGGGCAAATCAATTCTTGCTCACGAATTAGAACATCTATTGCATAATGCGCAAGACCCGTATGAAAATCTGTGGATAGATGAAGGAAATGCAGATGTAGCAATCTATCTCTGTTTTGGTGCAGATTCAACTCTCACAGGGCACGTTAATGCTTGGACTACAAGTCCAGATCTAAGTGTTAGATGGTGGAATCAAAGAATTGCAGATTACGGTGCAGGATATATGTTTACAATGTATTTGGCTGAACACTTAGGTGGAGGCCCTGCGGTTAGACAATTAGTACAGGATAGTGCAACAGGCGGGCAAGGAGTTGTCAACCTAGCACTCTCTCCTCAATCTGGTCAATCCGGTAAAGTTGGTACGACTATGTCTGAAATATTTGCAAATTTCTCAATTGCTGCTACATTAGATAGTGATCAAGGGATTTGGGGATATCCGAATCTTCAATTGACGCAAGCATGTGCCTCCGGTTCATTCTGTAGGGCACAACCTGCTGATACTAACTCGGATTGGGTTGGCCCATGGTCTTCAACAGGGAATAGCGTCGAAGGATGGGGAATAAGTTCCTATAAATTCACTCCCGGAGCGGCCTCTCCTGCTCCTTTGACAATGAGGTTTACAGCAGATGTCAGTCAATTTGAGGGAGTTTTAGTTTCAAAATCTACCGCTGATGGATTGTGGAGTGTTAGCGATTTAAATTTCCAAAATAACGTTGCTACAGGCCTTGTCCCTGGATTTGGTAATTTGACGGATGAAGTATGGGCAATAACATGGTATGCGAGTACAGTTGCAGATTGTGATTACACATCTTGTGGCTCTTCTTATCCACAAGGGACTATCGATGTTGAAGCAGCAAGAATAACCTCTCCCGCTACTATTGCACTGAACACAACCACTCTATCTGATAGAGATGGAGATGGTTCACCAGATACTGCCCACATCAATTACAACGTGTTATCAAATGCTTTCTTTGAAGATTTAGATGTCACTGTCAAGGTCAAAGATGCATTTGGCAATGAAGTTGATTCACTAACAAATAGAATCTCAGCTGGAGGCGGCGTAGATGTTGGAGGCAATGTTTACTTTACTGCAGCAATGACAGATCAATATACATTTGATTTGGAGATGCGAGATATGCTTGGAACATTGATAGATGTCAAAACGACATCACCACAAGCTCTAGCAAATATGCGCCCGACTGCTAATGGTAGTGTTGCACCAAATCAAACACAAACATGGGAGAATGTCCAATTCAATGGAGATGGATTTGACGCATGGGGTCTTTCCTTGGACAATAATTCGTTGCCATATTACGACTCACCAACAGCCTATGCTTGGGATTTCGGTGACAATATTAGTTCAAGTTTGAAATCTCCAGTGCGAGATTATACTTCGGTCGGATATTTCAATGCTACATTGAGGATACAAGATGTAGGTGGGACTTGGTCAGAAACGGATATTCATGAAATAGTGGTCAATGATACCACGCAGCCAGTCCCTATTATCACGGTCAATAATGTGGTTATTGAAACAGAAATTTCAATAATGACGAACCAAAAAATCCTCTTTTCAGCAGGAAGGACGGCAGACAATGTGCCAACAGAGAATCTTCAATTCGATTGGAATTGGGGCGATGGTACTAGCCAAGGTGGAGTCGGGATGTATTCTGCTCACCACGAATGGGGGGCATTGAACTCTACCAATGAAACCTATACTCTAACATTGAGTGTTTCAGATGGAATCAATCTCGGAACAAAATCAATCAACGTCACTGTAAATAATCGTGTTCCGGTTCAGATTTGGTCGGAAAATATGACTACATACACCTATACACCAATTGTTATGCCCGATATCTTCAAAGATTATGATGGGCAAATAGTAACATACGCTTGGAGTTTCCCAGAGGGCGTTAACCTCAATGGCGGTTCACTAGATCGAACTGACGATTTCACAACTACTAGCAGTGCTCAATCCAATCCTGTAGTCGGATGGGATAGCGCCGGACTAAAGACAGTCCAACTTACAGCGACCGATGACGATGGAAGTACATCTACAGCACAACTTTATGTTACTGTTCTTAATCAGTTGCCAGTATCAGATTACCTTGTACGCACAACTGCATCAACCGGTTCGGAATTAATAGATTTCCGCGCAACAGATGGGCAAGTTGACTCTCCATACACCTTTGATGGAAGAAATAGTTTTGACCCTGATGGAACGGTTGGAGATTCAAGTGACTTAACATTCAATTGGAGTTTCTCTGATGGCACATTCGGTGATAGGCCGCAAGTCACTCATTCTTTTACTGAACCTGGGGTTAACCATGTAATACTGATTGTAACCGATGAAAGTGGGCAAGAGAGCATTGCAAAGACCATGGTTATCAGAATTTCCAATCCAGTTCCACTCATCAGTGTGAAAATACTAGATGCGTGGTTAGGAGGGACGATTGTTACCGATGAAACATCTTTGCCCGAAGGAACTGTGGTGGAGTCATGGTCTAGAACCTTTGATGAAGATGGTAATTCAATTGCGGCACCTGGAACTTTACTGTACTTTGATTCGGAAGGGACAAGAGATGGAGATAGGCGCTATGAAGGAATGTACATTCCACTTGAGCCATCATCTCCAGAATGGAATGGAATCGTTAGTTACACTTGGGATTTCGGCGATGCTACGCCACTGAATCATGATCCATCTCCTTGGCATTCGTATTCGATTCCGGGCCAATATATTGTTACGCTTACGGTTAGGGATTCATTTGGCACAGGGGATGTTTCAAGACAGTCCTATACGGTGATTATCCACACACCTCCAGTGATTGAGGAAATTTATATTCCAGAAGATATATTTGTTGGGGATGTAAATTCGCTGAGTGCAAATCTTAGTGGTGAAGAAAGTGATGAATTGATAATTTATAGGGATTTGAATGTACTAGATGGTTCAATCAGTGACCGTGACGAGAGAATTGAATCCGGACTATTGATTCAATGGGATTTGGACTTGGAAGTAGATGCCAATGAAAACGGTGATTTTGCTGATGATTGGGTCTCACCTCTCACAGGTTCAAGATCTAGAGTCTCTGCAAGTTGGCAACAAGCAGGATTGATGCATATCCGCCTACAAGTCTGTAACGGACTTGACATGTGCGATGAAATGGATTCTGACGTCCAAGTAATTCCTGAGGGAGAAGCACCACCATCTTTGTCTGATTTCAGTGCCGAAGATTGGAAGAAATGGGCGTCTGAGGCAGGTTCGGACCTGTTGACGTTCATCGTTCTCATCACAGCTGCTTTGGTTTTAGGTTGGTTTGTAATGAGAGATCCTACGGAAATCGAAGAGGAAGCAAAGAAGGCAGCAGAAACCTATGATGTAGAGCATGTAGAGTCTCAAGGGGGATTGTTGGGCATGGACCAACATGCACCTCCACCGGCCCCATCTATACTTTCAAAGGAAGAACGCCGCTCAGATGATTCAGGTTATATTAGACCACTTAGAAGAAGGGGTTGAGCGTTATATCCATCAACCCCCTATGTCTTGGGATGTATGTAGGGGGTAGGCAATAGTGCGGTTAGTGACGATTTTAGTGACGATGTTAGTCTTGATTCCCCTCACTTCTAGTGGCTTCACTGGTGGGGGCATTATTTCTAACGCCCAAGCCGCTAATGCCTGTTCTGGTGACTGGCAGCCAGTAGTTTGGAATGAGACCATACAGAGGGTTGCAGAAGTGCCGTTTCAACAATCTTACAATGACTATTATTATGAGGATGAATATTATTATGAGGATGAGAATAATCCTCCTGCATCAGAAAACAACGATCAAGAGAATTATCCGCTAAGCCCGGAACAGCCTTACATGTATCAAAACAATTGGCAAAATACTGCATTGATACCGCTAACCGAAGATTATAGCACTTTCATGAAAATTGGAAATGATAGTGTAGGTGCATTACGGATTAATCTTTCAAGCGACCACCGGACTACTATTTGTGTCTCTTTGACTCATCTGGTCGATGATGAAATAGTTCCGGCATTTGGGGATGTATACTTGATGACCAGTAGTCAATATGAATCTTACACGCAATCATATTCGCGTAGCCATGGCGGTTTTGATTGGTGGGGGGATGTTGAAAATAGTCTCAAAAACGTTGACCCTGAATGGAGAAGTTTTGACATTCTAGGGTGGAGAACTTTCAGAGATGCGCATGAATATGAAAATATCAATGAAGTTGCTATGTCGGTTAGTCTAGATGCTCCCGAAATCTATAGTAGTTTATTCGGGGGCACTAATTGGGAAGATTTCTATGTGGTGGTTGATACGTGGGATAACTCTCATGACTCTGATGCGGAGGCACCGAATAAAATTGTAAATGCAGATGTCTCAATAGTAACAACGCTGCGTTCATTCGTTTTGCCACCTTGGACCGTTTCTATCGCTTTCTTGGGAATTGTAGGCTGTATGATGCTGGCGCCAATAATTGTTAATCGCAAATATATGGGGGCTGGGTTAGCAACAACTCAAGATGAGTTAGTGCCTTCACTGGAGGTTGCAGCGGAAATTGTTTATGAGAATCAACCTAAGGAGATACCGTCCATGCCGGAACAATTGCTTCCACCACCTAGTCAATAGGATGGGTGGGAATCTCTTTCTGAAGAAAGAGGATACTCGGTACTTTCAGAAAAAGGGAATATTCGGTACTTTCTGAAGTAAGAGAATAATCAGTAGTCAAGAAGTGTCCAAGCATCTCTTAGATCATTGACATTGACTAAACCTTTCTCATTTAATCTAAACTCGTTTAACATTGTTGCATAGACAATGTGTTGATTTAGAATTTGTGCATGAATACGTGCCCAATCTCCACCATTGCCCAATCCCATCAAACTGAATTGAATTTTGTCATCAGCGAGTTCTTGTGATGCGTGAATAATTTGTAGTGCGTCTTGGTGATCTGAAACTCTGCCACAGAACTTTACAATGTCTCCCAGGTCCTTATTCGAACGTACCATTTCAGTTATCTCCTCAGCGGATGGCATAGATTCATTATTGTGTGTAGAAGCAACAACTTGGCACTTGGCAGCCTTAGCAGCCGCTAACAGTTTCGCTCTAGCCTTTTCTTCGATGCTGGTCTCAAGGTCAACCCATGATATGCCGGAAGCAATTGCTTGAGCTAGAATCTCTAGGCGCTGCTCTTCAGTGCCGATGAAAAATCCGCCTTCACGAACTGGTCTTAATGCGAATATAACAGGTAATGGGATTCCTTCTTTGATAGATTCAAGACATGTTTCAACATTGATGGATTCAAAATCACGTGTAGCCCATTCAACAGCCGGAGGGGTGTAGGATACTCTTTCGCCTTCTGCATTTTCGGATATAGTTGCTTGAGGCTTGATTAGGTATAATCTGTCAAAACGAATTTCGACCATATCAGCGCCAGCAAGATTCGCTCGTGCCGCTTCGTCCATCACTTCTTTCACCGTGGTCGCTTCAAGAGAGACACATACGTTTGGGTCAGCCATGATTTGGGCGACCTGCCGTCCATTCTTAACGCTCACGCTTCAAAGCGGTTAGAATATTTGGCGATTTCACTCAAAAACGAAGGCTAAATGTGTGCTTTTTAATATATTAATAAAAGGTGGAATTGATAAATTAATTGTAACTACTAATTGGGTAATGGGTAAAATTATTCGCATATAATCGATTATTAATTTGACAATTATTAATCGCAGCACACGATATTGTAAAAAGCGACCTTATTTGGCAACTTAATGCCGAAATGGCGCCTAGTGTGCTGGAGAGTGTTTTGTGCCAAGTTAGCCCCCTTTCAAGCACATTTGATGTCTATCAAGCACTACCTTTACAAGCCTTAGGCGGGGGGTAATATGGTGTAGGGAGTTGATGTGCTAAGCCGGCGTGTATAATACGAATTTTTCAATGGAATAATTCGAATTAACAGCGTTAATTATTATTGATAATTAATCTCTTCGCCAGCCTCTAAAAAAAAGCACATTAATAATCAATTACAACAAATAAGGTGAATAAAATGTCAGAAGAATACGACGCATCCAGCATACAAGTCCTCGAAGGACTAGAGGCGGTCAGAAAAAGACCGGGAATGTACATCGGAGATCCTAACGATGGCTCGGGTTTACACCATTGTATCTGGGAAGTCGTCGATAATGCAGTGGACGAGCATCTTGCTGGCAAAAACGATTTAGTATTGGTCGATATCAAACAAGACGGCTCTCTATCGGTGAGAGATTTTGGTCGCGGAATACCCGTTGGTATCCACAAAGAGTTCGGAATCTCGGCAGCAGAGGTAATCATGACCAAGCTGCACGCCGGCGGCAAATTCGATAACGATGCGTACAAAGTCTCCGGAGGATTGCACGGAGTGGGTGTTTCAGCAGTAAATGCCGTTTCGGAATGGATGGAGATGACCATTCACCGTGACAACAAAATCTATTTCCAAAGATACGAGAAAGGAGTTCCTATGTTCGATTTGAAAGTTATCGGAGAATGCGAAGATACAGGCACGTTGATCACTTTCAAGCCAGACCGGGATATTTTCCACAACATCATTGACTTCGATTTCGACACGGTCGACACGCGGCTAAAAGAAACCTCTTTCCTCAACGCAGGGCTGAGGATAACAATTACCGATGAACGTGAAGAAGAATCTCATGTTAGTGAGCACCATTACGAGGGCGGAATCAAAGAATTCGTACGCCAACTGAACATTCGCCGTGTAGCAATGCATAGCGAGGTAATACATGTCCAGGGTTCCAGAGAAATAGAACTCGGGGATGTTTCAGTTGAACTTGCTCTACAATGGTCAGATGCGTTTAGTGAATCTATTCAGTGTTATACCAACATCATTCGTAATAAGGACGGAGGGACTCATTTTAGTGGACTCAAAGGTGCTTTAACACGTAGCGTAAATAAATACGCTAAAGACAGAAATTTACTGAAGGGTTCCGCACTTTCTGGTGAAGATGTTAGGGAAGGGCTTACCGCTATTGTTAGCGTAAAGCACCCAGATCCGTCATTTTCCTCTCAAACCAAGGATAAATTGGTTAGCAGTGAAGTAACCGGTATCGTCGATTCAATTGTCTATGAGAAGTTGGGTGAATTTTTCGAAGAAAACCCTTCGGTTGCTAGGCAAATAGTTGAGAAAGGTTTGTTGGCTAGTAAGGCCAGAGAGGCTGCTAAAAAGGCAAGGGACTTAACACGCCGTAAAGGTGTATTAGAAGGCGGTGGCCTTCCTGGAAAATTGGCCGATTGCCAATCTAGAGATCCCGCTGAATGTGAAATCTATCTAGTTGAAGGTGATTCTGCTGGCGGTTCAGCAAAGACCGGCCGAGACAGAAGGATTCAAGCGATATTGCCACTACGTGGTAAAATTCTCAACGTTGAAAGGCAAAAGAGAAATCTGGTCAAGGTATTCCAAAACAATGAGATTCAAACTATGATTCGGGCTTTCGGTGCTGGTGTTGGAAATAATCCAGAAGACGAAGGCGCCTTTGATACAGAGAAGATGAGATATTCTCGAATCATCATAATGACCGACGCCGATATTGATGGTGCCCACATTAGGACACTGATGATGACTTTCCTTTGGAGATTCATGCGTCCAGCAATTACTGGTGGCCACGTCTATATTGCCCAGCCTCCATTGTATCAAATATCCAAAGGAAGAACCAGCAGATATGCGTTTTCCGATGATGAGAGAGATATAATCATCGCCGAAATGAAGGGTGACAATCCTGCAACCAAAATTGGAATTCAAAGATACAAAGGTCTTGGTGAAATGAATCCAGACCAACTATGGGATACAACAATGAATCCTGAAACAAGAACAATGCTAAAGGTTACAGTTCAAGATGCAGAATCATCCGATCGTATGTTTGAAATCTTGATGGGAGAAGATGTCCCAGATAGAAGAGCCTTTATCGAAAAATACGCAAAGGAGGTGACAAACCTTGACATCTGAAATACCTGAAGACGAAAAAGAAGCACTAGAGGAAAAAATCCAACAACCGTTGGGCAATATCTTGAATCAACCACTCAACGAAGAGATGAAAACATCGTATATCAATTATGCCATGTCCGTCATCATCGGTAGAGCATTACCAGACGCCAGAGACGGTTTGAAACCAGTTCATAGAAGAGTTCTGTACGGTATGTTTGAGGGTGGCCACACCTCTGAAAAGAAATTCAGTAAGTCAGCACGTTCGGTCGGAGAAGTAATGGGTAAATATCACCCGCACGGTGACCAATCTATCTACGATACAATGGTTAGAATGGCACAAGATTTCTCTCTCCGTTATCCACTTATAGATGGGCAAGGTAATTTTGGTTCAATAGATGGAGATCCACCAGCAGCAATGCGATACACAGAGAGTCGCCTTGACCGTATCGCCAAACACATGCTAGAGGACATCGATAAGAAAACAGTCGATTTCCAATCGAATTTTGATGATTCTGAACAAGAACCAACCGTATTGCCTTCTCGGATTCCAAATCTCCTGTTGAATGGTAGTGACGGTATTGCCGTAGGTATGGCAACTAGGATACCACCGCATAATCTTACTGAAGTCGCTTCTGCGGTCAATTTACACGTTAAGAAAATCATGGAAACAAACGGGGACTTATCCACAATGCCAAATATTTCAATCAACGAATATATGGAGCATGTACAGGGTCCAGATTTCCCTACTGGTGCTGGTATTCATGGCATAGATGGAATCTATGATATGTATGCTACTGGTAAAGGTCGATTCCATGTACGTTCAAAGTGCGAGGTTCTAGATGATGACAAGGGTAAGAGGGTCATTATCACAGAAATTCCATATCAAGTAAAGAAAGCCGATATGCTTGTTCATATCGCCGAATTAGTCACAAAGGGTACTGTTATAGGAATCCGCGACATTAGAGATGAATCCAGTAAGGAAGGAATCAGAGTTGTTATTGAAGTTAAGAATAACGCTGACCCTCATGCAGTACTGAATCAATTATTCAAATCAAGTCGCCTACAAGAGTCCTATTCGGCAAACATGATGGCAATTCTTGATGGTCGTCCTGTTTTGATGACTCTGCCAAGGATGCTGCACACCTATGTAACCCATAGAGAAAGTGTAATCGAAAGAAGAGCAATATTTGATTGTGATAAAGCGGAAGCAAGAGCTCATATCTTGGAAGGATTGGTTAAAGCACAAGATAGGATTGATGAAATAGTCAAGGTTGGAAAAGAAAGTTCTAGCCGAGAACAATTTGAAGCCGTACTACGTGGAGATGAAACAATGTCTGGAATTGCAGCCTTTTCGTTTACAGAACCTCAGGCAAAAGCAATTGCAGAAAGAAGATTATATCAATTGAGTAGAATGGATGTTGATAAAGTTCAGAATGAATATGACGAGTTGCAAGCAAAGATTGCAGATTTACAAGATATCATTAAGTCTCAAACTCGCCGACTAAACATACTTTTGAGCGAATTATCTGAAGTTGTTGAGCGTCATGGAGATGAACGCAGAAGCCATATTGATCCAATGCCATTATCAATGGACAGAGAGGATTTAATTGAGGAACGTGCTATTGTAATTACTCTTTCTAATGACAATTATATCCGTCATTCACCAGTTGAAGCGTTTAGAGTTCAAAACCGTGGGGGCAAGGGCCTGAAAGGTGTTGCAACCAAGAATGAAGATACACCTCAATTGATCTTGACTTGTTTTAGTAAAGATAGATTATTGATTTTCACCGATCAAGGCCGAGTATATGGTCTCAAAGCATGGGAGACACCACTTGGTAGCCGCCATTCAAGAGGCTCGCATATCAGGAACTTGCTAAGTAGCCTAAGAGAAGATGAAAACATAGTAACTATCCTACCGTTGTCGCGAGAGTTATTGGAAGAGCCTACTGGCCATTTCCTCTTATTTGCTACAAAATTAGGGCTGATCAAGAAAACAAAGCTCGAGGAATATGTCAAAATCAACAAAAATGGTAAGTTCGCATTGCGTTTCAAATTAGAAGGTGATAGCCTTGTCAATGTACGCAGTGGAACTGAAGACGTAGACATCGTAATGATTTCAAGCACAGGATTAGCTAGTCGTTTCAGTTGTACAAACATCAATGCAACCGGAAGAGTTTCAGCTGGAAAGTATGGAATAAAAACTGGTAGCAGGAAGGGAGCTGATGGTGGACATGTTGTAGGAATGATCGCAACTGGTAATGTTTCAACTCAAATTTTAACAATTTCAAAAAATGGAATGGCTAAGAGAAGTAGGTTCGGAACGGGAGAGCGTATTCCTCATCTAGATGCAGAAGGGGTTCAGAAAATGAACAAAGATGGTGAGTTAATGTTTGAGACCGATGGTTACCGCAAGACAAGACCAGGTGCGAAAGGTGCTTACACAATGAATCTAGATGCCGATGCAGGAGATGAAATCATCAGCGCAAGGCACATTCCTGATTTGGGTGACCAGTTATTCTTATTGACCAAGAAAGGAATGATGATTAGATTACAAGCGAGTCAAACCAAAGAAACCAAATCTAAGAAATCAAAGGGCACTAGAATCATGGAATTACGTAATGCTAAGAAAAATGGCTTTACAGATTCTCTGATTTTCACAGCCAGATTACCTGCCGAATTAGTCGATGACGATAATAGCACTGATGAAGCGCCTGAATCCATTGAAACAGGCGAAGAAGAGTGATTTTCTAGATAGTTCAGTAAACGCTTTGATGCGACGAGTTCAAACATAGTGAGTTGTTGTCTTTGAACGCGGCGGCGCCTTGTCGTGGCAATTAGGTGAATTGAAATGGATGAGCGTGCACTAATTTTTGATTGGAATAAAGTCGACTATGATATTTCTAGAGACTCAAATAATCACCCCCATGGAATTTGGTTTGATGATGAAACTTTGAGAGACGGATTGCAGAGTCCAAGTGCGCGCAATCCAACGATTTCACAGAAAATTGAATTGTTGACCTATATGGAAAAACTAGGAATTCAAAAGGTCGATCTCGGACTACCTGGAGCAGGTCCATTCCATGTTGACCATATCGATGCAATGCTAAGCCACATTGACGAAAATAATTTTTCAATAAGGCCTGGTGCTGCAGTTAGAACATTGATGAGCGATATCCAACCATTGGTTGATTTACAACAAAAGCATGGTCTTGAAATACAAGCGAGTGCATTTTTGGGAACTAGTCCAATACGTCAATTTACAGAAGGGTGGACAATAGATAAATTATTGTCAACAATGGAAACAGCGGTATCATTCGCAGTTGAAAATGATGTCCCAGTTATGTTTGTCACCGAAGATACAACTCGGTCAAAGCCGGAAGATGTCAAAATGATTTACCAAAGAGCGATGGAATTGGGTGTGCGACGCTTATGCGTGTGTGATACATGCGGCCATGTAACGCCTAATGGTGTCAAAAAGCTACTAAATTTCATAGATGAAGAAGTGATAAAAGATTCCGGATACATGCGAAGTGAAATTGAAGTTAACTGGCATGGTCATCAGGATAGAGGATTAGGAGTTGCCAATAATATTGCAGCTGTTGAAGCAGGCGCAGATGTCATCCATGGTACTGCTTTGGGAGTTGGGGAGAGAGCAGGAAATGCTCCACTTGACCAGACACTAGTAAATTTGAAGTTAATGGGTGCTATCGATAATGATTTAACTTTGCTAAATGAATATGTAAAGAAAGCAAATGAGTATATTGAAGTTCCACTACCACATAATTACCCAGTATTCGGGAGAGATGCCTTCGAAACCGGAACAGGTGTTCATGCTTCAGCGGTAATTAAAGCGATGAAAAAAGGCGACCAATGGCTTGCAGACAGGGTCTATTCAGGTGTTCCTGCAGCTGATTTTGGATTGAAGCAAGTAATTCGTATTGGTCATATGGCCGGCCGTTCTAACATCATCTGGTGGCTTGAACAAAATGGAATGGAAGTAAATGATGAACTAGTTGCTCATCTGTTTGAAATTGCTAAGAGTCAAAGAAGGAATATGACCGATGAAGAAGTTCATCAAGCGGTTGATTCATTCAAGAGTAATTGAAGATGATAAATTCAACTTTCTTCTTCACCATCACCAATTCCATCGGTGTCGACATCATCATCTATTTTTGAGGAGCTCCATTCTGAATCTACTCCTTCTTCACTCCATTTGCCTTCAAGTGCAAATTCATCAACATCAGATTCTTCTCTCCAAGATGGTTCACCTTGAGATCCACAAGTAATGAATCGGCCATTCTCATCTATTTGTTGTTCTAAAAGTTTCAGATGTTTGGAGATTGGTAAAAAGTGACCTACCGGCATTCCTGCAGAAGTAAAAGGATTTGTTGCTGCACCGATTACTAAGCCGTCTTCAGGTGCGACCACATCAACAGTCATTCCAGGTGTTGCAGGATCAGAAATGCTGGCGATAACCTCTCCATTTTTCATCAATGCTCCTGCGCTAACAAACATATCTAGCAATCCGCCTTCACCAGCGCGAATCCAACTCGAACCTGAGGCCAAAACTCTGAATTTTGGTCTATTTGGCTTGCCCGGAATCATTTTCATGATCCGTAGAGAATTTATTACTCCATGTATAGCAACTTTGACCGATTCATGGTCCAATAAATCTGCACCACCCGCTTCATAGGTGACCGAAGGAATGTCCATGGAGTTTGCAAGTTTGCGTAGAGAACCTTTTGGTGGTTTCGAGTCCAAAATTATTTCGATGCCGAAAGCCTTGGCAAGTAAGTTGGAGCCTACATGTGCTAGGTTGGCTCTTATTTGTGGCATATTAGCCCTTCCTTTTGCGGCGCTGTGGAGGTCTATTATCGCATCAGAACCTTCGATCAAGTGGCGTAGTATTTGAGCAGAAACTCTTTTCGTAGTGGGCCCTTTGAAATTGCCAGGAAATTGGCGATTCAAATCTCTGCCATCAGGGAAATATCTAGATTTTTCACGATATCCTGGAAGATTAACCACCGGAACGATTCGAACAGTTCCTGCCAAATTTTTAGGATCTAGTGCCTTGCCAATGTCGGTGAAAGCATTGCTCAATAGATGGGTGCATGCGCTTGGTCCAGTTAGTTCATCACCATGTATCGCTCCTAGAATCGTAACGGTCGGCCCCGGGCGTACACCGTGTAATATTGTTACCGGAATTGGCCAAGAATCCCCCAACTGGACTTCTAATAGAGGTAATTCGATTGTTCTTAATGTGCCAGGCTTGACGCGCTTTCGATAGAATCTTACATCCTTCCATTCAGCCCCTCTATCCCATTCTGGATGGGATTCGGGTTCATGGCTGGACATTGCTTCTTCGATGGCCATCCTGCGACTTTTTGGTATCTCCAAGGCGACGCGAACTTTGGTCTTCTTGACCTCCTTCTTGTCACCCATATGCAGGCCTTTCATTCATTGACCATCAATACTACGCTTCATCGAGATGAATCACCAAAGCAAACATAGACTTTGAGCATAAGCAACCAACATGAGCGGAGTTGGAGTACAACGTCAATATGCAGCCAAGTCAATTTGCTTTGGCTGTGGGCCGGCAAATGACAAAGGTTTGAGGATTGATAGTTACAGAATTGACAATGGGTTGACGCTAAAATTCACTCCAGAAGAACACCATCAAGCATTTCCAGGTATGATAAACGGTGGAATTATTGGCACATTGTTGGATTGCCATGGTAATTGGACTGCAGCCATCGCCATTATGGAAGCCCAAGGATTGGAAGAGCCACCGTGTACTGTAACAGCTTCATATTCTGTAAAATTACGCCGCCCTACACCAAAGGATTGTGAATTAGTAATCACCAGTCAAGTAAAGGAATTAAAAGATGACAGGGTCGAAATCGAATTATTATTAGAGGCCAATGGTAAGGTCTGTGCTACAGGTAGTGGCTTATTCGTGGCAGTAAAAGAAGGGCACCCCGCCTATCACCGCTGGAATTGAGGTGTTAATTTGGCCAAAGCGAATGGCATTGCTTATGCTGCTTTATTGCAGTTGAGGGATGATGTCATACACGTAATGAAAGATATGCCAGCATGGCAGAATCAAGATGTTGAAACATTAGCAGAAATACCACTCGGTGTTTTGAGAAGAAATGCCACTCAACGACATGGCGTTACTAGGTGGAAAAGGGGTTCTAATCTCAATAAGTTGACAGTTTTCGATGTAGAAGTGATAGACCTTCATCCATCTTTATTGCTGGATGAATGGAAAGCATATGCTGCATTTGTCTTACATCATGAATATATTCACGCACTTGGATGGAGAGCGCATGATTCTATCTTCAGGGCCTTAGAACGCTCATGGCCAGGCACTATTAATCCTCTAGATGGGCCGAATTTCACCGATTCGCTAAGATTGGCAAATGCAAAATGGCTTTGGATTTGTAAAACATGCGACAAATCATATCCTCGACAAAAGCGAGGTAATAGAAATTACAAATGTAGGCATTGCTCTACCATCTTAATCGATAAGAAAGTACAACCTGAATGAACAGTTTATCTTTCTAAACAAGTAATCGGCTAATTCAAAGCAGAAGTCTACCAGCAAGCACTATGAGAGCGGAGTCTAGGTCAACTTCGCTAGCAATCTTATTTCTCTGTATTCTTCTTTCATCTGTTATTCCAATCTCTTCGGCTGGATTAACTGACAGTACAACAGGGGGCAAATTATTCCTAGCCTGTGATGATCTGGAGAATTGTACATTATCATCCACAGCCGCAACAGGTGAACAAATGATTTCTCAAGATGTGGTGACAACTCCAGGGCAATCAAAGAAGATAACTTTGGAATTTGAAATGGAGCCGCGACAAATAGAATTGGCATTACTGCCAGATATTTTAGATGAAATGGTAATTGATTTACGTTTGAGAGAAGATCTAACAGGTTGGACTCGACCAGAATTAGATGTCTCTTTGATTCTCGGTAATACTGTGACCGATTGGAATTTCCCTGCCCAGAACATACCTTCTCAAACGGCTAATGAGCCCTATAGAATGGAAGATGAGGCGCTTAATTTGCAAAACGAGAGATTGTTATGGGCAGAGCAGAATGTCCGACTAAGACTAACCTTTACAATCGACAGGCCAAGTACGTGGGAACTACATCTTTGGGGAGATTCATTGTTAGAATTGACAATACCATGGTCACAAAATATTGAGGAAGCGAATAGTGATGAACCTTCAAGTGATTCTAATCCAATAAGTGATGAATTTGAAACTGTGCATTATGGGGCATTAGTGGAAAATGATAGAGATTGTTGGGAATTTGAAATCGAAGAACACGAATTACTGAAGGTGATTATAATCTGGGAACCAGTGCCAATTGAAATTGAACAATCTCACGGATTGCCAGATTTGATAGCGCCAAATGGTAGACTATCTGGACAACCTGAAATAATATTTGAAGAAGACGAAGAAGAAACTAGAATCTCATATCGCTGGAGGGCATTACCAGTGGGCCAATACAATCTTTGCTTCGGTGGTAAGGCTGGCGCATTTCAATCATATTCTTGGGCTGGATTGCTAGGATTCGAAGGAATGGGGCCAATCGACCCAGATGGTTTCGAGAGTGAGTCATATTTTCCCGCAGGTTCTGCAATAATTGATGATTCTGTAACACCAATAAATCTGCAAAGAACTAGCAGCCCAATATTGATGATAAGCATTCTATCTTTTCTCGGTTTTGGATTCGGAGCACTACGATTAACAACATCAGCAACAGTCCGTTTCGGCCTCTTTACACCCGGTGTTATTCTCTTACTTTTTGGAGGGATAATAAGTCCAATCTGGGCATTGGCAGATGAGGTTCAACTCGAAGATGAAATTTCATTTGATGAAATGGTAGATATGAGGTTACAACAATTATGGGATGTCTCATATCCAGGAGTCCCTCAACAAACTTTAGTCGAGCATACTGGCTCTACATGGGGTATGCTGGATGGTGAAACCTTCAAATTAAGATTAAATGTAGAACAAGCATATCCTCTACCCGATGGGAGATACCAATTATTGATTCCAGAATTACAGTCATTCAGAATAGATCAGGCCATATTTTCGCAGGTAGCGGAGGGTGGCGCACAAACCAGCGATCAAGGAATGCTAGAGCAACAGACTGTGAAATTCATCTTACTCGCTGGGCGTTCATTATTGCTGGACCTTCTACTGCTGGAAGCATTGATGGTGGTTGATGAAGAACCGTCATCATCCATCTTCCATCTTGAAGTTGACATGGTTGAAACTAGTTCAACCGGAGCGGTTTCAGTACCTGCTTGGGGCACTAGGCCCTCATTCATTTCACAAGGTGAATGGTCCAAATTACAGTATGCATTATTCCCAGAAAGAATTTCAGTCACATTATGTGATTGTGAATTGGATTTATTGGATGTTAGATTCACAGAATCACAAGGATTTGACCTTGCGGATATACCGGATGCAACATTGATACGGAATGCAAGTGAATTGATGGATAGCTCAGTAGTAATTGCAGTACTTGGTTTTGTCTTATGCCTAGTAGCAACACGAATTGAGTATGTGAGGTACATGAGTGCAATCGAACTAGCACAAACAATGCTTACACAATCTAAATGGAATTGATGAATCAATTCTTTTCTAGAGCATCATCAATCGCTTTCTTGACATCGGCTTCTTCTAGTTCAGAGTCCTCTGCTGCTTTCTTGATAGACTTAGATTCCTTTTCAGTAATTTTTCCATCTTTGGCTGCTGCTTTAATCGCTGCCTTGACGTTCATTTCTGCTGCTTCAGCATCACTGATGCCAAGTGCCTTTTGGAACGACTTTAATTCTGCTAATTCTTCTTCGGTAATGATTCCATCTTCCCAAGCCGAACTATATGCTTCAACGAGGAATTCCTTGTATGCATCAGGATTTAGGAGAACATCACGAATTAATCCATGATCTACGCCTTTACTGGTAGGTGCAGTTTCGAGTATTGCGATTGAACGGCGTATTTCTTTAACAGCCATATCTTTCAAACCATGTCCAGTCCAAACTGCGCCAGCAGCAACGACGGCCGCAGCAAACCAGCGCATAACGTCAGGATCAACCAGATTTCCTGGGCTAACCAAATGGAAAATACCCAGTACAGCCATAGCTGCACCGCACATTACCTCGAACCAATCGTTCAAGTCAGGTTCGTCATCAAATACTGAAAGACGCTCTTCCACAATTGCCTCAACATCATCGCTCATGGAATAGGCACCGTTAGCGGGGGGTATTAGGGATGTCGCATGTCGAGGAAGGATTTCTAGCAAAACTATGATGGTGATTAACAGCGAAATATTTTATTTGCAGCAAAATAAATGGGCGCGCTCCTTTTGGACTGTTGGCAAGTATGTGGCTTTATGTCGGCGCAACATAGCGAGGTGATGTCCTTAGATTTGCCCGATAATGCAAAGAGGTTTTTTACTGATGTATGGGGGATTAAGAGATTACATCCTCCACAATCAGAGGCTATGCCTGCTGTGCTATCTGGGTCGAACACATTATTGGCAATACCAACTGCCAGTGGTAAGTCTCTAGTTGCTTACATCGGTATTTTACGGAAACTATTAGTTGACGATATCGGTTCAAAAGCAGTATATATCGTGCCATTGAAAGCACTGGCCAGTGAGAAATATGAGGAGTTAAAGGAACTAGGAGACCATCTCGGTTTGAAAATAGGTCTTGGAATTGGTGATTCGGGACGGGAAGCCGCAAATACAGATTCGTGCGATATTCTAGTCTGTACATCGGAAAAACTGGATTCAATCATGCGTTCAAATTCAGATGTTGTTGCAAATGTTTCGATCGTAATTGCCGATGAGTTTCATCTTATGAACGATTCATCCAGGGGTCCGACCTTAGAAATAAATTTGACTAGGCTTAGGTATCTAAGACCAAAGTCACAGCTGATTGCCCTTTCCGCAACCGTTGGTAATTGTAAGGAGTTGGCAGAATGGTTAGATGCGACATTAGTGCAATCTGATTGGAGGCCTGTGGCACTGGAGTATTCCACTTTTCACGATTTACATATTGAACCTAGAATGGTTCAATCATCTCAAGTCGGCGAAGAAATAGCAAAATTGAATCCACCAAGAGATATCGAGGGTCCAAAGTCACATCCAGCCGGAGCGATAGTAATCGATTCACTTGCCCAAGATGGACAGTTACTCGTATTCGTCGGAACTCGACGTTCTGCCCAATCTGAAGCTCGCACTCTTTCAAAGCGGGTCAAAAAAGTCCTGGCCAAACAAGATCCACAGCGGCTGGCCAAGTTACAGGAATTGGCCGCAAAACTATCAAGGAACACTCAATCTACAATGGGCGAGTCACTATGCGAATCTATTTCAGGTGGAGTTGGATTTCATCATGCTGGGCTAACACATACTCAAAGAAAAGAGGTTGAGTCAGCATTCAAGCAAGGGTTGTTAGTCGCTTTGACAGCGACACCTACTCTAGCCGCAGGAGTCAACTTACCTGCGAGAAGGGTGCTAGTTAGGGACATAAAACGCTGGGATGATGGAATGAGCAGGCCTCTTCCAGTAATGGAAATGCGGCAAATGCTCGGCCGTGCTGGAAGGCCAAGATACGATGATTTTGGAGAAGCATGGATTCTGTGTAAGGGGACAGATGGTTGGGAATTAGCAGATGAAGTCAGCGATAAATACTTCTTTGGGCCGATTGAAGATATCACTTCTAAATTAGCCAGTGAACCGGCGATGAGAATGCATTTGTTGTCGATGATAACATCTGGTGGAATGCAGCATCGAGCAACGATTTTTGATTTTTTTAAGGCTACTTTCTTAGGTCATTGTGTATCATCAGGGGTACTTGAAGAACGCCTTGATAAGATGTTGAAATGGCTTATTGATGAACGATTTATACGAAAGGATGGAATCGATGAACATTTCTCTGTGAGTCATGATAGCAAACAACAAGCCGATGAGATTTCCGATTCAGAAAGTGATATGCCAGCATGGGCAAAGATCGCTGATTCAACAGGAGGCGTTGAATTCAAATTCCAAACTGAAAGTTATTCTCACCAATCGTATGAAAATAGGAGTTCAGCACATTCAGGTGCAACTCTTGGTTTTTCCAGTGCTGCTGATTTGAGAAATGTGGGTGGTTGGGAACAACAACAATCCACTGATAACTTAGCGATGAAATATCAAGCGACGGTAATGGGTGAACGGGTCACTCAATTCTATTTGGACCCACTCTCTGCATCTATTCTAAGGCATGGTCTAAGAAGAGCAATACGTCGTTTGGTAAGAGATAACGCTCCCGTTACTGATTTTGGATTATTACATCTTGCAACTGCGACTCCTGATTTTTCTTCACTATGGGCTAAGTCAAAAGATATGGCCCAAGGTTCACCACTATGGGTCAAAACAAATTCAGTTGAAGACGAATTATTGCACGACTCATCGTATGAAGAGAGATTGCTAGGTTATGTGAAATCTTCATGGATGTTGGAAATGTGGATGGATGAGAATACGCTTAGAGAAATTGAAGCAACATTAGAAGTGACTCCTGGTGATGTAAACTATCGAGTTGATATCATCAGTTGGCTAATGTCAGGTGCGCAAGCAATTCTAATGGCAGACGATGTGTTTTCAGAAGAACATATGGAGCACATCTCAAAACTATCCACTCAAATTGATATTATCAAACAAAGGGTTAGGCATGGTTGCAAGAAAGATTTACTGCAATTGGTAAACCTCCGTTCAATCGGTAGGAGAAGGGCCAGAGAACTTGCAGCGTTGGGGTATAGAAGCGTCAAAAGTTTAGCAGCTATGAATCATAAAGAAATTTCAGCACTTTCCAGTAAACGTGGCTGGGGGCCAAAAATAGTTGATAATTTACTTATTGAAGTCGGCAAATACATCAAACGTGAAAATGCTGATAAAAGCAACTTAAAACTTCCAAAGTCCGATAATTCTCACATTGTCGAACAATTGCGAGATGATGATGTCCCATTAGATGGGGAGAATTGAGCGGTTGATTGAAAATAGAAGCGCCCCTGCCTCGTAACGATGACAATGCCTAAGTTTCCTTGCATTGCATGGCGAAGTGACAAACCCGTTACATCAAAACACTTGATTGGTAAGTTCCTTGAAAACAGGTTTGATGAAAGATGGATGTTGGTAGCGCAACATGCAGTTCAATTTGAACAGCAACTTTGGACTGCTTGGAATTGTTGTGAAAGAAATTTTGCTAATGGTAACCAACTCGCAAGAGGAAGGGATGCAGAATTTTTGCGATATATTACTGGAACACATCACGTTAGTGAAGCATTTTCTAGGGCTGGTATTCAAGACGGGGTTACAGCTGGGTGGATTTTGTATTTACCAAAACCGATCTTGAAGCAAGAGGGGGTTGCAGGATTACAGCCTTCAGGTTGTGAAGAGGTAATTCTGAGCCGATTTGAATCCGATTGCCGTAAACTACTTTCAAACTTAGGATTGCAATATGCCGATGAGATACCAACTTTCTCTGCCGAATCCGCCCAAAAGTTGGGATTGGTGGTAGAAGGGATACCCCAAGAGAACCTTCAGCAAGGATTGGTGGGGCATATTTTATCTGCTGATTTTTCAGCATAATTACAATTTCAGCCTAAATCGATTGTAATCTTTTGATAAGAGAGTTCAAACACTGTGGGCCTTTACCTAATTCTATGGTGATGAGTTCTAGTCCATCAAACTCTGAAATTACAACAGGTCGTTATTTAGACCAAAGAAAGATTGGCAATGCCTTACAACAGGCTGTTGATTTCGGTGCTAGTTATGCAGAGGTACGATTGGTTGCAGAAACTGGTTCAAGTGTCAATCTTAGAGATGGAATCTTGGAAAATGCGATTCCGGGCCAGGAAGTAGGTGTTACGCTTAGAATTCTTGCAGATGGTGCATGGGGAGTTCATTCTACTACCGATATAGCATCATTACCTGAACAAATTGAATCTACTGTTCGATTGGCAAAGGCAGTTGCGAAGCGAAGGTCAAGTTCTGACAAACCAGTACAGTTAGCAGAAATACCAATATTCCAAGATGAGATCCACTGGAGTCCGAAAAAGGATATCAGAAATACAGACCTTTCAACCAAAATTGATATGTTGAAGAATATCGCTGATAGTGCAAGTGATCACGAAAAAGTAGTTTCGACCACTTGTGGCTGGTCCGATGAACATATCCATACCGAACTATTGACTAGTGAGGGAATGGATAGAGTTTGGTCTTTCCAACGTTCATTGGTAAGAGGCATGGTTACTGCAAGAGATGATAACGAAGTAGTATCCTATAGAACACGATACGGGGGAGAAGGTGGCCTAGAGTTAATCGAGGCATGTGACTTAGGACAACTCGGTAACGATGCAATGGTTGCAGCACTAAGATTATTGAAAGCAAAGCGTGCACCCTCAGGAAAAATGCCATTGATAGCAGACCGTGATCTTACTGGCGTATACATTCACGAAGCACTTGGTCACCCTTGTGAAGCAGATTTAGTCGCAGCAGGAGATTCTTGTTTGGATGGTAAATTGGGTCAGAAAATCGGTTCCGATATTGTTACAGTTGTAGATGACCCAACCATCAGAGGTGGATATGGTGCTTATCCAATAGACGATGAGGGAGTAAACACTAGAGCGAAGCGATTGATTACCAATGGTGTTCTAACCGAATATCTCAACCACAGGGAAACAGCGGCACATTTCGGTATAGAACCAAACGGAGGTGCTCGTGCCCAAGATGGACTACATCATCCCCTTGTTAGAATGTCAAATACCATGATAATGGGTGGTAATCATGACACCATTGATGATTTGATGGAAGATATTGATTATGGAATCTATGCCTGTGGTTCTCGTGGCGGTCAGGTCGATACTGGTAAAGGTTCATTCCAATTCGCTGCACAGGAAGCGTGGCTCATCGAAAACGGTGAACTGACAACGCCTTTGAAGGACGTTAGCGTTAGTGGATTGACATTAGAAATTTTACAAAATGTAAACGGGTTAACTAGGGATGCAAAGTTAGCAGCCCCTGGTTTCTGTGGCAAAGGTCAAACCGTTCCGGTTGGAGATGGTGGTCCAATAATGCGTATTAGCGAAGCGTTGGTGGGATAAATGCTACCAGATGATGCTGTAGCGCGTATTGTTGCAGGTGCGCAATCAATTGGCAAGATCTGCCAATCCAAAGGAATTGGAGAGTGGGAAGTTGTCGCATTTCAATCATATGGTCATGAATTAGATATTGAAGCGGGTAAGATCACACTCGCTGCTGGAGGAGGAGACGGCGGATATGGTGTACGAGTATTGGATGGTGGGCGATTTGGATATGCCCATTTAGTAGATGTTTCAGGAGCCGAGCACGCCGTTTCTCAAGCGCTATCTATCGCAAAGATTTCACCAGCAGTGGAAGGTTTTTGCCTTCCTGAAAATCAAAAATCCACCGATGTATTAGGTCGCTGTGATAATAGGATTTTAGATGTTAGTCCAGAGGACCTATTGGAACAAGCGGATTCAATCTTAAGTGAAGTTGCTTCATTGGATTCAAGAGCGGTCGTAACTGGCGGTGGTGTCGGGGTTTCAGCTACAGCGGGAGCGATAGTGACCAGCCAAGGTATTCTATCCAGTGGGATAACGACTTCACATGGAGCGGGAGTCCAAGTTAGTATCGATGAAAATGATGAATTAACCAGTGCTTGGGAAAGCAGTTCTAGTCGTAAATTACTAAAATCAATTCCAGATTGCATCGAAACTTCAGTTCATTGGGCTCAGTGTACTAGAGGGCCGATAGAAGTTGATTCCCAAGCAGTCGATTGTCCGGTACTGATGACCAGTGAAGGTTTCTCGCCATTGTTTTCTGTTTGCATTCCAGCAGCGGTCAGGGGGGAGAAATTGGCAAGAAAAGAATCTTTTTGGTCTGGGAATGAAGGACAAATGGTTCTTGCTAACGATTTGACGTTAATCGATGATGGATTGATGGAAGGTGGAATGGGAAGTTCAAGCCTAGACGGTGAAGGGGTTCCTAGACAGACTCAGGTTTTAGTAGAAAATGGAAGACTAGTAGGTTCTATGTGGTCGACTAGAGATTCAGCACAAATGATGGCAGAAGGGAGAATTGAGCATGCCCAATCAACTGGCTCAGCCTCTAGGGGTAGCCATCAATCACCACCATATACTGGCTGTTCTGATATGATTCTTAAATCAAGCAAGGGAGGAAATAGTCGCGACGATTTAATTTCTCATATGGAGAATGGGTATATTGTTCACAGTGTTATGGGAGCGCATACTGCGAATCCAACAAGTGGTGACTTTTCCGTTACAACAAGTACGATCTTGAAAGTAGTAGATGGTCAAATCGCAGGACCGATCAAGCAAGCAGGGCTCTCAGGAAATATTGCAAAGGCACTATCAAATGATGTACTCTTGGGGGATAGGCCAATATTCCAGGATTCATATTCGACTGGGGGAATGCATGTTCCTGATGTATTGGTGATGGACGGATTTAGAATAAATCCGGCTTAATATTTGAAAATATTACATTCCAATATTGTTAAAATCACTTAGTTTACTTTCACTTTTCATAATTGAGTGGTGAAATTGTTTATTAGCCCTAGTCAATCTTGTTTGTTTTCATGGAGGTCAAGGGAGTGTCAAGTCTCAACCAAATCGCACGAAAGCCCGCATCCTATTCGCTGAATAGGACACTAATGAATGAAAATAATAGAGGTGTCAAATATGTCTGATGGACAGTTTGATTCCTATATTGAAGCAGTAAAAAAGGAATGCCCAGATGCTGATTCCGAAACTATTGCTGCTGCATTCTTGAAGTACCAAGACGATTTCAAAATCCCACCACAAGACTCGATGAGGTCTATCATCAGAAGTCTGAACAGTTCAAAGTCAGTACCAAGCGCTAGGTCTGGGGGCTCATCATCATCTTCATCATCTCAACCAAAAGCGACAAAGAAAGTCGAACGTTTGAATGAATTGAAAGCCGACGATAAGGAAATAGAAATTGAAGTCGAAATCATTTCACACAATATGCGTGAACAAACAATTCGTGGTGAACAAAAGCAGATTGCTTTCGGATTGTTAGAAGATAACCCATGGGCAGAAAACGGTGATAAGAATCGTTGGGATTACAAAGATTGGGCACCAAGTCCAAATTTGGCTCCAGGCTCAATCGTAAGGCTTGAAGGCGTTTCAGTAAATGAGTATCAAGGAAAAATGTCTCTAAATATCAACCAATCTTCTCGAGTTGTCGTTATCCGTGAAGGAACTAGAACTGTGGTTGCACCAGGGGAGGCACAAGATATTGCTTCACTTCCAACCGATGGATATGTCTGCGTTGTTGGTAGGGTTCTCTCGTCAAGAGAAGACCAAATACACAAAAAGGACGGATCAGGTTCAATAGACATCGTCAGAGGAAGATTGGCTGACGAATCTGGAATAATCGGATTCCTCTCTTGGGAACCGTTTGGACATGAAGTTGGGACTTTGATAAAAATTGATGGAGCTCAAATCCGTACCTTTAGGGATACGCCAGAGTTGAATTTTGGAAGAACTACAAAAGTTGAATTATTCCACGATAAGAATTTTTCAGACGCTGAAACATTATCCAAGCAAACAGTCTTGACTGTCTCCGAATTAAGAGATGGTGCAAGAGATGTTGATACGGTCGTGCAGATTACAGAATGGTCAAAGAGAACATTCACCAAAGATGGAGTTGAAAAGTATCTTTGGTCCGGAGCAATTGCAGATCCAACTGGAAGATGTAGGATGAGTGCATGGGAAGATTTGCCTATAGATGTAGATAGTTTACCACTCACTGTAAGGCTGAAAGGCGTTAGGGTCAGAGCATGGCAAGGAATACCAGATATCACAGTTGATACCGCAGACCAAGTAGAAATCTTGGATGAATCTCCTTGGGATGACGATATTGATTTCAGCACCCATACAGTTGAAGTCGGTCTCAATGAATTGGCAACTGGTGCGAGCAGAGTTGGTGTTACAACCGAGGCTATCGTAGTAAGTGTTAGAGAAGATTCTGGCTTTATCCAAAGATGTACTGAATGCAGGAGAGTTCTGAGAGATGGACATTGTGCAACACATGATGCCAATGACGGTGAAGCAGATGTCAGGATGCGCTTAGTTATCGATGACGGCTTAGCAAGTATGTCCTTACTAATCAACAAGGAAGGAAGTTTAGGTCTACTCGCAATGACGGAAGAAGAACTTAGCTCAGAGATTAATTCAAATGGTCAATTAGATTTCGTCCAAACTCTAAGGTCGAAAATGTTAGGGCGCAATATTCGTGCTTCAGGCCGAACAATCGTTGATGAACAAGGTGGTATGATGTTGGCAGATAGTGCAGAAATAATCGAAGAGGATGCTGAGATGAAAGCGACTGAAATCAGAGCACAATGGGGGGTGAATTGATGCAAGCAGGACCTAGGGCAAAGCGCCAACCTGCATGGCATATGCTCGCATCAGAATTTAGAGATGCTACTCTTAACGAAAAAGGGTCTGGAGAATTTGATCCATCCTTTGTAATTACCAAACTGGGAGCGAAAGTAAACCGTGTAATAGTCGCAGGTCTGCTAGAAAGATTAGAAGTTCGTGAAACGGCAAATGGTTCGACTCTATACCAAGGTCAATTACGCGACCCGTCCGGACAACATTATTTCTCTGTTGGAGATTATGCTAGTGAAGCAATGCGTGAATTAACAACGACACTGATTGCAAGAATTGAAGTCGGTGAGCCCGAATTGGTGCTGATGGTTGCCAAAGCGCGATGGTACCAAACAGAAGAAGGTGCGGTCTATACCTCATTAAGGCCAGAAGAAGCGTGTATTATTGATGGAAAGACATATGCAAATTGGATCACACGTGCCTGTCAAGGTACGATTGAGAGAATGAATGCATTCTCCGCATCTCTTGACCTTGAACCAACAGAACAAGCATATTCGGCAAGCGAAAGCATACCTGCTAACTTAGTAGAGGGTTTGGTAACTTCTAGAAACCATTATGGGGAAATTGATTTGGAGCAATATAAATTGAATATAATGCAAGCCTTAGATATCGCTGAGGGTAAGATGTCCAGTGCCACAAAACCAGTACCGGTGGCCATTGTCTCAGCCAGCGAAGAAGGCGATGATACAGCAGAAGGTTCCGATTTAGAAGAATGTATACTATCGCTAATCCGTCAACTTGACCAAGGAGATGGAGTTGACTTTGAAGCAGTACTCAGTAATGCTAATGCAAGAGGCTTTTCACGGCCAGATTCCGAAGCAATGTTGGATGAATTATCTGAAAAAGGTATAGTTCACGAACCTAAATTTGGCTGGTTCAAAATTGTTGAATAAGTGATTGACAATCCAACACATTGAATACCCGCTCGGGTTGTGCCCAATATAGAGGTCGTAGCATGGCAGGAATAGATTTCTTCATCCGTCCCGCAACAGGGACAACAAGCGCAGATTGGATTAGAATACCAAATACCGATATTCAGGTAAAACTTACTCGTAGAATTACTAGGACAATTGTAAGAGGTGGAGAAGGTGATAACTTGATCGACGAAGGCTCAGAATCTACCGTTTATACGGTCAAAGGGGAGATTAGTATCGATGAATATAAAACCCTCAATTCAATCTTTAGAACTGGTCAACCATTCATTCACGATCCTTTTGAAGAACGGGATGTGAAAGTTGTATTCGCAAGTATGGAATACAATAGTGATAGCGAATCATTCATCTTAGAATTGATTGAAGATATAGTTTGAGGTGGAATTGATGAGGATTTTGGATGAAAAGAGGGAAGGGCTCTATGTCATCCGAACTCTTGATGTTCTGATGTCCTCAGGAGTCGGTCTTGAAGCAGCTTTGCATACTATCGGGCAAGGCGGTTATGGGATTATCAGTGAAGATTTTTCTAAAATAATGAAGCGATTATCCGGTGGTAAATCTCGCGGCCTTGAATACGAACTAAAGAGTATGATGAGCACTGCTGAATCCGATGGATACCGTAGATTGTTGAATACTCTGTACAACAATGTAACACAAAATACAGATGTTGTAGATACTTTGAGAAAGCAAGGCTCAAGAATGGAAGAAGAAAGGGCAGAAGAAGTCCAAAAATACATCGAAGAACTTGGCGGAGTCCCCGAAACTTTACTTTCAATCGGAATGATTGGGCCTATTATCTTGTCAATTGCAGGACTAATTCCGCAATTATTAACTGGAGATATTGCAGCATTTATGTCAATGCCTGACCCTGCACTGATCAATGCAGTGGTGAATGGCGGATTGGTTCTTACTCTTGTGGGCATGATTTTGATTGGTCTGAAAGCCCACACCAAGGACCCAGGATTGTGATACTATGTTCTTTCGATTATTAGAAGCGTTCAATGGTGAACCATTATTACTTTATTTGGGTGTTATTGGAATTGCTATAGCAGTTGGCGGTATCCCCCCTATTATTGAGCGGAATCGTAGAAGAAAGATAGAGAATTCTTTGCCTGGGCTGCTTGAATCACTAGCCAGTTCGGTTGGAGCAGGTCATGGATTGCAAGCGGCTATGATGGAACAATCAAAAAGTGCTCCAGGTTTGCTCAGTGAATTGTTAAATGAAACATTAGAAGAGAGTCATTCATCCGATATTAACTCGGCATTAACTTCATTTTCAGCAAAAACAAGGTCTTCTCAAGTGCAAAGAGTAATGATGTTAATTGAGACTGCAATGGAGCAAGATGCACCATTACAAGGGATTCTAGAGAGCCTAAGTCATGATTACGAGAGGCTTAACGATCTAATCAATAGAAGAGAAAATGAATTATTGGGAAGAGGAATTCTAATCATACTGTTTGTTTCTATTGGACTTCCGGGGCTAATTGCAATTATCGTAGGACTTTTCGCACCAGCAAGTGCTGGATTTAAACTAGACGATTTCAATTCCACATTTGGAACATTCTTTGCTGCTGCTTCAGCAGTAGGAGTCGGTGTATCGGGAAGAATGTTAGGTCGCTTGAAGAGTTATCTATGGTTTATTCCACTATGGATGGCCATTTCAATGGCATTATATTTAGGTGCGGTTAAGGTAATAGGTGGCGGTTAAAATGTCTGAAACAATATTAGAACAATACGGAAGAGTAACGATTTACATGGAAGGTAATCATCCATCTCCGATTTATCATGTCGAGGGAGCAGTGGAACCAAATCCATATGGTGATTTAGCCATTCTACTAGAAGATGATGCACTTGAAGAAGTAATGTATAACGGAGGTGGGCAATGTGTGAAAGTTGCGCACAGAGAGCATGGAATGTGCAGAACTAATATTACAATCGACGATGTATCTGGTTTGATAATTGCCAAGAATATCGCTGCATTCACTAACGTACCACTTGGAGATGGACCAGGATTAGTTCCTATCTTCGATGGAAGGCTACCAGATGGTTCTCGTGTAAATGGGACAATACCTCCAGTGACTCCAGATGGACCTACGTTGACTATTAGAAAATTCAAGGAAGACCCGCTTACTATAATCGACTTAGTTCGTTTTGGAACTGTAAACTCAAGACTTGCTGCAATGATGTGGGTTTGGATTGAGGGATTGGATAGTCGTCCTGCAAATTTCGTAATTGCAGGCGGTACAGGTTCTGGTAAAACTACTACTTTGAATTGCATGGGGATGTTCATTCCATGGTCAAGACGCTTGCTAACAGTGGAAGATACTGCTGAATTACAAGTTTACCACGACCATTGGTTGAGAATGGAGACAAGGAGAGAGAGACCGGACGGAACTCCAGAAGTCGATATGAACGATTGTCTGAAATCTTCACTACGTATGCGCCCTGACAGAATAATCGTGGGTGAAGTGCGTGGTCCAGAATGTGCTACTCTATTGACTGCTATGAATACTGGACACGATGGTTCGTTCGGTTCTTTGCACGCTAATACTGCACAGGAAACAGTCACAAGAATGATCAATCCTCCAATGAATGTTCCACCAATTATGCTTTCAGGACTTGATTTAATTATAATCCAAGCACGTCTTCACGTAAATGGTAAAACGGCTCGTAAGATAACAGAAGTTGCTGAAGTTGCGGGTATGGAGGGGGATAAACCTCGTCTCAATATTATTTGGAAGTATAATGCTGCTACAGAGCAGATTGAGGAAACAGGAATTCCTAGTAAGTTAAGAGAAACTATTTGCAAGGCTGCAGGAGTTTCTCCAGCAGTATTTGAAAAGCATGTAGAACAAAGACAGGCTATAATCAACGATATGGTGCAAAGAGATATCAGTGACATACAAAGAGTGTCAACTGTAATTCAAAACTTCTATGCATCTAGAGGAGATTGAATACTTAAATTCTTAATCTTTCTAAGATACTGTCAACTCTGTCAATCTTTGCCCTTACATCTGTTAAGTGGTCTGCAGCATTTGCAACAGATTCTGCAAGTTCTTGTTCAGGTTCTAAGGCAACAGTTGCTTTCTTTGGTTTGAATGCATCAGCAAGTGCTTGTAATTCAACAACAATTGCATCGACTTGGTTATCTGAGATAATAATTCCAGGTGCGATACGTGGTATTTCACTTGGCGAGATAAAACCTAATTCGGAACCGATAATTCCTGCACAGGCAAGTATCCTAGGTCTCAATGTAGCAGTATTTACTTCATAGCCTCTAGATTCAAGGAATCTGATGACAAGTACTTGCTGAGCTTCAGAAAAAGTACCTTCACTTGATTCTAGTACTGTCTCTACAAGTTCTTCAAAGGATACAATATTTTTCTCAATGCGGTCTAGAGTTCTGCACTCGGCTGCTTGAAGATGAACCGTTCCATGCTGAAGAATACGAAGTACTCGGTTCCTTCTTGCTATTGATGGGTCCTGCAGAGCCTGTGCTTCGCCGATATCAACATGTAGATCAAACAAAGCATGAAGTCTTCCAGATATGCTTGGGATTCTCAAGTCAAGGTCCAATGAGCGACCTACTTCTTCAAATGCCATTCTCGCCTTTACTAAATCACCAGGGTGGGCGGCCAAAGTATCTGCCAATTGTCCACGTAATGAATTTCTTGCACTCTCAAATGTCCTTAATGCTTCTCTTTCAGTCCATGAAGTCGGGGTTGAGTGTAGGGAATTCTTTTCATTCTGGCTTCTGAAATCTAATTCCATGATGGTGTTGCGGATCGAATCTCTTACGGCTGCAATATCACATGCAAATCCATGATTGGAAAGACTGGATATGAAGACTTCCAAGTCTTCATTGTCACTGGTCGAAGATATCATGAGGAAATCACGACCAGCCGCTTCAATTTCAGCATTTCTTGAGTTTATTTCCATCAATGCGGCTTCAGTTTCAAGACTGTGCTTGGATTCTGGCTCCACAATTTGTGCAGATTGAATCATCGGAGGAACCGAATTCTCTTCAATCGCCTGTTGACCTCTCAACGCTACATCAATATCTGCAGAAACTGATGCCAAGGATGGATTCAATCCTCCTTCTGCCAATTCAGTTCTCAGTTCAGTTTCTTCCTCGAAAGTCCATCCAGTTGGATGTTCAGAAACAAAATCTCCAACTGTATTGTGAATTGCAGTGTTACTGTCTGTTTGTTGTTGTGGCACAGTATCTTCGCTTGGGTATGGGATACTTGGGAGATGAATCTCGCCACGTGGTCTTCTCAAACTCTTCTTCACTTTGCCCCAGCCGCCTTGTTGACTTGCAAGAACCCCGGCGATTCTAACCAGTAGAGACTGTTTATTTCCAGAAAGAGGTAATTCTAATGCTTTGCACATTGAATGTAATTGGTCTCTTGTGCGGTCGTCCAGTTTCTCAACCAGTAGGACCTTTGGGTCATGATATAAATGGAGATATAAGCGCTGTCTGCGGGCTCTAATAGAACCAGATTTCTTTATTCCAAAGACTCCTATAATCTCTCCCATTTCTGCATTCATTAGATTATTAATCCCATCTTCAGACAAATCCCATTGGTCCAAAATCAGATGTTGAATCAAGCGAGCACGAAGCGATTCCACGGAGCCAGACTTAGGTAATTGATACGCTATTGCGATTTCCTTCAAACCGTCAAACCTAGCCTGATAAAGTTCAGTCAAGAGAGCCCCTTTGTCGACCATGATATTACCTTCAATTACCAATCCGTTACTTAGAGTATATGTGTCTTCGCTGTAACGCTAACTCGGATTTGCCGTTTTTGTGGGTGAAATGATATAATTCAGCGACCCTATAGGTGGCGTTTTTTAATAATTGATACGATGGTTTGAAAGGATGAATGCGTACGCCGAATTGGTTGAACATGGGTAATGAGGAACGTGCGGCTAAATCTTCTCTTAAGGAAGCGCAACTGTTAGCATCGGCTATTAGTAGTACAATCAAAATTGATTTCAAAAGAGAATTTAAAATTTTTGAAGCTAATTTGATAGCCCGTGTTGAAAATGGTGAACATGCCTTGATCAATGCTGCTCGAAGCAAAGATGCAATTATTGCAGGCGTGGTTGTATTGAGAAAGCAATTGGATAAAGCCCAAAGGAAGTTTTCTCGTAGTAATGACTCGAACGAACTAAAGGAAATTTTGCTTGAAATTGCAGAAGAGTTGTCCCGATTAAAAGTAATCAATGCAAAGGTTGCAGAATCATTATACTCAGTAATTAATCCAGTACACTCGGCTGTTGATTTAGTTGAAAAGTTTACACTGACCATGCAAATGAATTCTGCGGTATGGGAATCAGATGCACGTAATTTGGATGCTAATCTTTTTGAATTGTCGAATGATAGTTCTCCATCAGAGATGGGCGACTTACAGAATTACATTACAACGCAAGGATATGATGTTTTAATTGCAGGTGATGACCGTTCAGCCAAAGGAATTAGAATTGCTAAGGAGAAATTAGGGATTCAATCTTCATCTTCTGAAGAATCAGAGTAACCTATTCCTAAATCCATCATAGCAGGTTTTGCCTTTGAGAAATCTTCTGGTAATCCGTGATAGTTAGGAGCTAATTCGTCTTGGTCATTTAGCATAGCATCTAGGAGTAAATTAAATTCTTTGAGTAGTGAAACCATTCCCATGTGGCTATCTGCAACGGGGCATACACGCTCTGCTGATGCAGAAACCATACCCAATGGGTCCATGGTTTCAATTTTCATCTCAAGACGTGGAACTGAATTCTTGACCTTCTTATTAAAATCGAGAACCGAATCAACGACTTGCTCATCCTTTGCTCTTTTTGCTTCTTTAAGAATAGTTGAAATCTTTCTTTGTTCGACAAATATTCCAACGATTTGCGACATATTGTTAGGCAATGAATCCCAAATTGCACTTTCCATTCTATGAGCGATGAATGCTCCGGAGTCACACCAATTTTGTATTTTGAATGAAGGAAAATCATTTCTCGCGACCATCAAGGTGAATCCATGAAGTGGAGGTGGGACAAATCTTGAGCGCTCAGGATTGTCTCTTTGTAGCCCTAGAGTATGGCGGCGTGCTTTGAATGGTAATGCTTGATGTTCACCTCTATTGACGATATATCCGTCTAATTTACTTTCCTTTCTCAATTCTTCAAGCCATGGAACTCGTTCATCAGCAAGCAGTAAATTATATTCCTCTAACTTGTCAATACTCTCGGCGAATTCTACACTTGTCAAGATCACACTATCAAAACGGACTCGTAAAAATTGTCGGTGAAGCAATGGGTGGTCACAGACAATAACCGGTTGACCAATCAAATATTCCGGTTTGTCATCACTTACCAGGACCCATGTAGGTTCTCGGCGAGGTAAAACTCCGACGATAGAAAGTCCAGTGGTATCAAACTCTCTCCAGTCAAAGGCGCTTAATGCGATCAAGTCACAATTACCATCCTTCAAAGTCTCAATAGCAGATTCAACATGGGGGACTTGGCGCATTCGCAAATCCATTTCCTTGCCCATTTGCTGGATTGTTTGCTCCAGTTGCAATCGGACCCCGTCTCTTCGGGAAGGGGTAGTGAGAACTTCTAATCTCTCGCTATTTTCCATCCAATCGCCTCGGCTAGAGTAAACCCTAGCATGCCGAGGGCGGAGACAACCGGTTAAGAATGCCACCCTTGTAGGATGGTTCGTGGCGAGTAAACATTTGCAGGCAAATGATCGCCTAGAATTAATGCGGCTAATCGTTGATGCCGAACTTCAATCATTAATTGATGAGGAGATTGAAAATGGTGCTGGAGAGGTTGCCAGGTTATGCGGAGAAGTACTTCTTGCAGGTGGTAAACGGCTACGACCTCTACTCATTCTATTGGCATACGAAATCGCTGGAGGATTGGATTCAGAAGAGGTCATGCCACTAGCATTAGCATTCGAATTAATTCACACTGCAACTCTTGTTCACGACGATATTAACGACCGAGCATCACATCGTCGTGGCGTTGAAACTATCCACTCAAAAAGAGGTTTAGCCAAGGGTATTATTGCAGGAGATTGGTTATTCGTTCATGGTTTCGGGCTTGGCGGAAGGTATGATGAGAAAATTGTTCGCCTGATGTCAAAATGCTGCGCTGATATTGCAATTTCTGAATTTGAACAATTAGACCATATTCTCGATTTGAAAACATCACCTGAAGATTATTTGGAAATAGTAAAGGGCAAGACTGCAGGTCCATTTGCTTCAGGATGCGAAGCAGCAGGACTAATCGCAGGACTAAGTGCTGATGATGCCAAAAAACTTGGATATTTCGGAATGGAATTAGGAATTGCATTCCAACTGGTAGATGACCTATTAGATTTGAGAGGCGATTCCCAAATGGGTAAACCCCGAGGCGCAGATGTATTAGAAGGGAAAATGACATTGCCGCTAATCCATGCATTGACATTGTCACACGGAACTGCAAGGAAACGCCTCTCACAAATTATTGAGAACTTTTCTGATGATGATTTTGATGAATTAATGCAATTATTGAATCGTTCCGAAAGTATGCATTATGCAGAGATACTGGTTTCTACTCATATTGAAAGAGCAATTTCATACCTAAATGATTTCTCTGATAGCGATGCAAAACAATTGATGCTTCAAATTACTGATTACGTTATTGAACGAAATAGGTGATTCTATGGCTATTGAGGTCGAACACAGACAAGTTATCGTCATTGGAGCGGGTCCGGCAGGAAGTGCTTGCGCCCAGAAGTTATCCGAATCAGGTGTTGATGTCCTCGTAATAGAAAGAAGAGATATTATCGGTAATCCCGCGCAGTGTGGTGAATGCATTCCAAATTGGGGGGAGGTAGTTGCTACCTTTTCCAATTTAGATGACCATCAATGGCTAAAGACATATTTTGATTTTCCAGATAGATTGAGATTGCATCGCTTGGACAATATGCGGGTGTTTTTGCCATCCGGAAAATCATATAATTTTGAACTAGATGCATTTTCCGGTCATCGTTTACAATTTGACGGCTTTCTTGGAGAGAAAGCAATTCAAGCAGGTGCAGAAATCCGCTGCGGTGAGGCTCTGAAGAAAATACAACATCAGAGTAAATTAAACCGTGATCTATTGGTCACAGATAAAGGAAGATATTCATGTGATTACTTGATTGATGCCAGTGGCTCATTGGCCCAAGTAGCAAGACTAACAAAAGGCCAAGACGACCTCTATAGACCAATGGACCAAGTTCCAACTATCTATGCGCAAGTTCAGGGTAAAATACCAGATTCATTTGATGTTTTCATCGGTTCAGTAGCGCCTTCAGGATATGCATGGATTATCCCTAAAGGTCCGAACTCAGCAAATGTCGGTTTGGGCGTAAGAGCAGGTAAATTAGAAGGCAACCTCAAACAACATCTACAGAAGTTTTGTGACGATCTCAATTTGGAAATACTTTCTTGGGGAGGTGGATGGATTGCAATGGGCGGTCCTGTTGAAAGTATGGTTGCTGGAAATACGTTGGCGGTTGGTGATGCAGCAGGCCTAGTAATGCCCAGCAATGGTGGAGGAATCAGCCAAGCGATAATCTCTGGTTGCTTTGCAGCTGAAGCGATTATTGATAATCTAGAAAATGGAACTAGCCTATTGGAGTATGAAAATAGAGTTAGAGCATCATTTTCTCGAGCGCTAAATAATTCTCTGCGTTCAAAAAAGATGTCATATGCATTCATGAATGGTGATTTAATGACTGAGGTGTTGTTGAGAATCTTAGGACCGATAGGTGGAATAAAGCGAGCGATGGAATGCGATAAACCTCTTTGGTTGATTTGAAATCGCAAAAATATTGTTACTCGGTGATTAGTAATCATAATTCATATTGGATGATATTAGCGCTGATTAAGCGCATGGTTCAAGTCTCATGTAGGCTAGGGAAGGTTATGGCGAGAGCACTGGGGCAAGATGATGAGGCGGTAAGCCCTGTTATTGCGACAGTTCTATTGCTGGCTATTACGGTCATGCTTTCGAGTATGGTTTTCGTAATGATGCAAGGTGCATTGACCACCACTGAGAAATCCCCGCCTTTGGCCCAAGTCAGCGTTCGTGGCTTAGAAAATGGATTCCATGTTGTCAAAATCTCAAGTTTAGATCAATCTATTGACCCTGCGAAATTAAAGTATGATATTTACCCAGATGGTGGACAAGGTGACCCTGTAAGAGGTCATGTTGCTGATTCAGGTGTCTATGGGGTTGTAGGTGCAAATGTTTCTTTCCACGATAGAGATGCAGGTTATTCGGTGACAAAAGGAGATTATTTTGTAATCGATTCAACTGCGATTGGTTCAAACCTTGGAACTTGGAGATTCAAATTAATCGATGAATCAGCAGGGGTCGTTTTGGTCGATATCGTTTTACCAGCGATTGAGAATTAACCGCCAATATATGACATTTCAACACGGTCTTTTATTTGTTCAACAGTTCCTCTCTGTTCACTATAATTGTCATTCCTACCTTTCCAGATCTCGCTAATAGCGTCGCCGATTTGCTCTTGGCTAGCATCCATTCTTAGAATAGAACGAATATTATGTCCTTCGCTTGCAAATAAACAAGTGTAAATGGAACCTTCAGCGGATAGTCTTGCTCTACTGCAATCACCACAAAATGGATTGGTAACAGATTCGATAAAACCAACTTGAGAACCATTTTTCATTTTCCAAAGGTTTGCTACTTCGCCTGGGTAATTGGATTCAACCTTTTCTAATTGTCCGAATTCTAGTTCAATTATTTTTCTCATTTCATCACCACTGACAACGGAATCATAATTCCATGAATTGGTAGTTCCAACATCCATAAATTCGATAAAGCGTGGAGTGATAGAGATTTGATTGAAATAGTCAATGATTGGGATTATTTGGCTTTCATTAACGCCTTTTTGAATTACGCAATTGACCTTTACTGGTAACCCTATTTCCCGACAGAATTCAATTCCTTGTAAGATTTCATCAACCGAGTTTGTAGTATCAGAAAGTGATTGGAAGACCTCATTATCAAGGGCATCAAGACTGACCGTAACTCTGCTTAAACCAGCCTCTTTGAGTTGTAGGGCATACTTTTCAAGTAAGATTCCATTTGTTGTTATCGCGATATCTATTTGACTATCCAATGCCCTGATTTGGCGAACTAATTCAATAACATTTCTGCGCATTAATGGTTCTCCACCAGTCAATCTAATTTTCTCTATTCCCAATGGTAATAGCGAACTGACTATCGTAGTTATTTCTTCATAGGTTAGGATTTTTTCCTTTGCAAGAAATTGGTAATCATTTCCAAAATGTTCTCTCGGCATACAATATGTGCACCTGAAGTTACAACGATCTGTAACCGATATTCTCAGGTCACGCAGAGGTCGACCTCTAGAATCGTTCAACCTCATGGGTATTGCTGAGCCTACCTACTTTTTGAATATGTGTTCCCAAATTTGATGACACCCAGCCGCGTCGCTGATAATATGGCCAAACGCTGGGTTTCCAAATGGAATGACTCAGTTGATACTGCACCGGTCAATCATATCGAGTATTTATCGATTAATAACTCGGTAAAAGGTGGTGATTTACAGTGGAATCTGCCACCTTCAAAATCACATCTAATCAGATTATTGGCTCTTAGCGCCCAAAGTAACCAAGTAATTACCTTGAAAAATGTAAATAATGCTGGAGAAGATTCACGCAGCATGAGAAGATGCCTACAACAACTTGGAGTCAAGATTGAGGATATGGCAAATGGTGAGGTTTTGTCTAAGTCAGGCCTGGCGGAAGTTGCATTTCACCCAGATTCAGTAGATTGGCGAGTTCATGGGGTTGGCAGTGATGGATTTTCTAAGCCAGCTAGTGTATTACATGCCGGTAATTCGGGAACAGCATTTAGAATTTTAACCACTATTTCTGCTAATATCGGACAAAGCGTGGCCATAGATGGAGACCGCTCGTTACGGCTTCGTGACTTTTCAACTCTTATTGGAACATTGGAAAGTTCGGGAGTAACAGTTTCAAGAGGGCATGGTGAAGAAGCATTGCCGTTAATTGTCTGTGGGCCGATTGATTGTTCTCAGCAAGTTGATCTGGACTTATCAAAATCGAGTCAGCCATATTCGGCATGGATGTTATCCTCTTCAAGGTTCAGTGATAATAAAAAATTGAATCACAAAGGGCAAGCAGTGTCGCGAAAACATAGTGATTTGACCTATCGTTTATGCCTAGAGAGTGGTGCAGATTTCTCCGATGAAACTCTACGTCCTTGGGTTCCACATTTCGCAGATACAGAAGTATTGGTTCCAAGAGACGCTTCAATGGTTAGTTTTGCAATGCTGGCAACTAAAGTCCTGCAAACCAAGACGATTATCAGCGGCTGGCCCCAAAGCGAAGATGCACTTGGAAATGATATATTGCAGCAATACTGTATTGAATTGGGCTTTACATGGAATGAAACCAATTCAAATGTTGAAATTACTCTAAGCAATAACTCGGATGATAACGGGGATGATAGGGATAACAGTGATATTGGCGATAGCAGAGATGACGGTGAGAACGAAATTAATCTTCGAGATGCTAATGACTTATTGCCACCTCTTGCAGCTTTGATGGCAATATCTAGTGGTGGTAGAATCATTGGTGCTGCCCATGCAGCACATAAAGAGAGTAATCGCTTAACAAAGACACGTCAATTACTAGTTCAATTTGGTATTGAAAGTACAGTTTTACAAGATGGAATTGAGGTCGCCGGTGGCCAGAAGATAAAACCTCCAGGCGATATTGTCTCAACATTTGGCGATCATCGACTTCAGATGACAGCGGTTATCCTCGCTTGCGCTTGCTCAGCAAAAGTCGCTGGTCCTAACCTACACAAAATTGCAGATGAGAATTTGTTATTACGCCTAATCGAATACGGCATTAATATTGAAGAGAAATTATTCAAAAGCAAATAGAACAAATCAAAACTTGCCATTAATCCACAAGAGATTACCTTGATATTGGTTGACACCAAAAAATTCCGAATACAAAAGACATTTGGTTCCATCAAAACCCGATAGAACTGTATACTTAAATACAAACGAAACATCATGACAAGAGAAGGATTGAAGAGCCTGATTTCATCTTTGTTTGTTTGCGCAGTAGTTATTATTTCAATTACTCCCGCTTTTACCTACGTTGTTGTTCAACCACTGATAATTGAAAGTAGATTGGTTACATTTGGCAGATATGCATTTGCAAGCGAAGCCATTGATAGTATTGCTGAAGATGAGTCACCATCTGTAGTAGGCATCGGTTCTTCAATGATGTACAAAGCATTTGATGGAAAATGTATGGAGGAGTTAAGTGGAGTTGAGAATTCAAAATTCTATAATCTCGCTATTCCCGCCTCTAGGCCGTATACTGATATGATGCAAATACCTCGCCTTTCAAGTTCAGGTACTGATGTAGTTCTGGTAGAGGTGGGATCCAATCTCTTGTTTCAAATGTCTGAAGGTCCCAACGAATATTTAGAATTTAGATTTACAGTTCAGACCATGATACAAGAAAACGCTGATTTAGGAGCATGGACCGAGATCGTACTGCCGTATCATCAAAAATGGTTGTATTTGAACGAATATGAAAGAACAGTTGCAAGACAGGAATGGTTTGTTGAATCAAATGAGATTATTCTAGAAAGACTATTTGATTTGGAAGATGAACAAGATATTGACTTTAGGTTTCTACCGGAACCTGGATCAAATGAGTGGTTAGATTATCTTCAACGTCCTGGTTGGCCTGCGAGTGTGATTGATAACGAATGGAAACGAAAAATGTCCATGGACGAATATAATGAAACGGTGTTAATGAAAAGAAGTAATTTTGAGCCCTTGGAACACGGCACCAGAAATCATGCTGCCTTGGAGTATATCATTTCAGAATTGATTGAGGCTGATATTGAGGTTGTGTTGGTTGGAATGCCTCATCATCCGCACAAATATCCTTACCTTGATCCTGGCCAGTGGGACGGATATAATCACACCCTCGAAAATCTCGCAGAAACATATGATGTTGCTGTGGTAGATTTCACTTGGCAGGAAAAAGAGGGGTGGGTCAACGAACACTTCTCAGATGGGAATCATTTAGATGATGAAGGAAGAGATGAATTTTGTGAACGAATGACGCCATTACTCGATTCCTTGTTGGAGAGTTAGTCATGGATTTTACTACCATCGAATATTATCAATGGTTTTTGCCATGTACGTTCATCCTTGCAATCATTGCTAATCGGAAATCAAAGAATTTGCGAATTTGGGTACTCACCCTAATGAGTTACACATTTTTCTGGTATGCATCTGGATGGCACTTTTTGCTTTTAGCTGTCTCAACCATCACCGATTGGGTGGCTGGAAAAAAAATATCAACGTCCACCGAAGATTTGGTAAGAAAGCGTTGGTTACGATTCAGTTTATTTGTAAACTTGGGATTACTCGGCGTATTCAAATATCTAGATTTCTTGATTGAGACTCTTAACTTGGTAACATTAAAAATTCCGGAAAGCCCTGAAATCGCTGCACTTGGAATTATACTGCCGGTCGGTATTTCTTTCTACACATTCCAAACGATGTCGTACACGATTGATATTTACAGGAAAAAATCAAAACCCTATAAGAAAATGGTACATTTTGCATGCTACGCATCTTTTTTCCCGCAACTGGTTGCAGGTCCGATCGTAAGGGCTGATGAGTTTAAGAAACAAATCGATTCTCCAATGGAAATTAATCCAACAGTTATACGCTTGGGATTAACCCTCATCATCTTTGGAATCTTCAAGAAATTGATGATTGGAGACAACATTTCATTGCATGTCGATTACATTTTTTCAGATGGTATGCCATTGGACAATATCCTCCTAGTTTGGTGGGGTTCGCTATGTTTCGGTATTCAGATTTATTGTGATTTTTCTGCATATACGGATATTGCCATCGGTTCAGCCTATTTGTTTGGAATTACTCTTCCAGAGAATTTCGATACCCCTTATGCTGCTCGTTCCCCTCAAGATTTTTGGAGAAGATGGCACATATCACTTTCTACCTGGTTACGTGATTACTTGTACATACCACTCGGTGGATCTCGGGGAGGAAAACGAACTTTGTTCATCGCCCTCATGGGCACAATGTTACTTGGAGGTTTGTGGCATGGGGCCTCCTGGAATTTCATCCTATGGGGGTTCATGCACGGCCTTCTTCTGTTAGCGCATAGGTATATGATTTTAACAAATTGGAACATAACATTCAGCGAAAAATTTGCGAAATCGTATTTAGTCATCGGATGGTTTGTGACACAATATTTTGTCTTCATGACATGGTTAATTTTCCGCCTAGAAAACACAGAAATGATGTGGAGGAGTTTGAAAACATTTGTAGCTTATGACGCTATTTGGGATCCTGTTGCAGCTTGGGATAATTTACCAGAAATTAAAATTATCACATGTTTATTCGTTTTAATTTTCATATTGGGTCATGGAATAAGTGGCAGAATAGGAGGATTCAAACATTGGTTTGGGAAACAGAACCCTTTGGTTTGGGGTTTTATTTCGGGAATTCTTCTCAGTGCGACCTTTTTATATCAGCCAGCAGAAACAGTTGATTTCATCTACTTTCAATTCTAACCGTACATAATTGAATTTCTTGACCCTTCAAAGGATTTCAATCTGTCCTTTTCGTTCTGAGGAATAAATGATTCAGAATTTGATCCAATGGATAAGTGAATTACTCATGTCCACGAGGTTCATGATAAACATCCACAAAAATATCTCAAGTGTTCACAAGGGATTTCAGTGAGTGCTTTACATCTCGATCTATAGCAACGACAGCATGTACAAGGGACCCACTATTTTCAATCAGCCATGTCTACCAAAGTGATGGTCTAAGGAATTTAACGGAAGCCGTAGCGCAGTTGGTCTTCCGTGAACACATGCCCATGGGTTTGGAATACGTCGCATATCCTCAAGCAGTCTACGCATTTCTGCGATTGTCAATTTATCATTAGCCTTTACCGCACCTCTGCAAGCAT
>Ga0307986_10000154_pt1 | contig 50082 bp, 52 predicted proteins | sample EllFjometageno82_FD_203170 | JGI IMG/M metagenome (GOLD analysis project Ga0307986, IMG submission 203170) | Marine microbial communities from Ellis Fjord, Antarctic Ocean - #82 | ecosystem: Environmental > Aquatic > Marine > Unclassified | place: Southern Ocean | collected 2014-10-09 | reverse complement strand
CTTCCTATAGAGCCGTGGTAGACCACCACGTTGATAGGCTGGATGTGGAAGCGCAGTAATGCGTGTAGCTGACCAGTACTAATAGCTCAATTGGCTTGATTTATGCACTGAAAAAAATTTTTAAAGAATTGATATAAAATATAAATTTACTTTTATCGAAGTAATTCTTGCTGGAAAATTGTTATCAGCTAAATTGTCATTATTACTTTATTTTAATCACAAGCAGGTCAATTTTATAAATATTATGGGTATTTTGCTCTCTTTTATTTACCAAAATATCAAAATTTACATTAAGTTGATTTAGATTTTTAATAATATTTTTGTTAGAGACATTTCCATCATTTTGTTTTTTATTTTTGATAGTTGAACCAATAGTTATGATGGTATTTCTTGAAGATAGTTTGATTAAATTTTTTAGGGCTTTTTCAAGATTTTTACAATAGATTAAAATCCACCCCACTGTAATTAAGTCAAATGTTAATGGTGAAAAATCAGCAGTTTCTAGCATACCCACTTGTATTAGTGGAGAATATGAATGAACATCTAACGCGGTAATATTCTTTTTTTTTACACCTAAACTCATTAGGGAATATAACTCACCTTCATTTCTCGGCCCCACACTTAAAACCTTAATTTTCTTGTAATCATTTTTTGGCAATTTGAGATTTTTAGTTAACCTAAAAACCCTTTGTCCATTAAAGTTATTAATCGTTTTTTTAATACTTTTATTTATAATTAGATTTCGTTTCTCATAGTTACGAACTAGTTGGATGTATTGATCTTGAGGCAATTCATTGAAAGACTCAAAATTAATGTAAGTTTTATTTATAAAATCATCTTCTTCATTTTTGATTACGTTTGGCAGACTAATTTTTTTTTTTACTCTGGTGAAAAAAAGATATCTTAGAAAACAATACAAACCACGAATATGTTTATTATGTAAGAAAAATATCGGCATTTATTTGATTTGTTTTTTTATATTAAGAATTAACTTAATCCTTATGTGCCAAGATATCAATACCTATGCATTAAAAAAAAAGTATTACTTAACAGTTTTAAAAGATTACAGATTACCCTTGATCTGTTATATAATGATTACATCAAGTATAAATGCAAAAAAATATATCATTAGACTTATTTCAAAATACAAATTCATTAAATAATAACTTATTTAATTTTTTATATAGAAAAATCATTTTTAAAAATGATAATAATTATGAATGTTACTTAAAAAATGGTTATCAAAAAATAGGCAACATAGATGATAAATATATCAAAAACATAATTAGAGACCTAAATGCTCAATCTCAAAATATTCCTACGACGACCACGCAAACAAAGCTTAAAAAGAATAAGAACACAATAACAGATGTAAAAAAAATTATTGATGGCCCTTTAAAGACTCATTTAAAAAATTTAGAGAAAATATTTAATGCATCGATTAAATTATCTTATTTCGAGATAATTAAAAATTATCATATTAATTTCGAAGGAGAGCAGTACAGTAATTTTTTACATACTGATGGCTATATTGTTTTGATGCAAAAAATTTTTATTAATTTAGGTGATATAAACGCAAATCAAGGCCCATTGCACGTTATGAGGTATCCATTAAGTAAACAAACCAAAAAAAAAATAAAAGAAAACAATTATCGCTTAGATGATAAAAATTTAATAAAAGGGGGGTAATAAGTTTTTTATCAATACAGGTAAAAAAGGTGATGTATTAGTTGTAGACTCAACACGAGTTTTACATAAAGCTGGAGTACCAAAAAAGAATAATTGTAGAGATACATTACATCTAGAATTTGTATTTGTTCCAAGTGATAAAGCTTGTAGCTTTTATTTAGACAAAAATGAATTGGATTTCTATTTAAATGATGATAACATTTTTTCAAAAAATGAAACCAAAATAAAAACTAAATTTGAGTTAATTAAAAAATTTTTAAAAATGATAAAATAAGAGTTAATATTTATTTTTTATAATATAGATTTCAAAAGCTTTTATTTTTCCTAAGATATCTCATTTTCATAAAAATAAAAAAATATAAAACTAATGAACAACATAAAGATTTAATGAAGAAAATAGTTATACAAGGCATTGGTTATGTAGGTTTAGCTATGCTGACTTTTTGTGCTGGAGCAAAAAAAAATAATAAATTTATATACAATGTAGTTGGTGTTGAAAAAAAATCTGTAAAAGGTAATAAAATTATACAAGAGATAGAATCAAAAAAAATACCAAAAATTGTAGATGATAAAATGTTTCATAATTTTTATTTAAATCTTCAAAAAGAAAAAAGAATTAAAGTAAACAACGATAGAAATGAATACAAGGATGCAGATATAATATTCGTCTGCTCTAATTGTGACTATAATTTTAAAAAAAATAAAGTTGACTTAAACACTTACTTAAAAAATATAGAGGATATTTCAAATAAAATTAAAAAAAATTGTTTGATGGTAATACAAACAACGTTGCCACCTGGAACTACACAAAAACTAATCAAACCATTAATTGCCAAATGTCTTAAAAAAAGAGGTATTAAAGATTTTTATCTAAGCCATTCGTTTGAGAGAATTACACCCGGTAAAGATTACTTTATATCAATGAAAAAAACTAAACGAATAATTGGAGGTATCTGCAAAATTTCATCCATTAAAACTGCAAAAGTTTTTAAAGATATCTTTGGTTTAAGTAATGATAAAATTACTATATTTAATTCACCAAGTGAGTCGGAGACCTGTAAGATAATAGAAAATAGTTACCGAGCAACAAATATTGCTTTTATTGAGGAATGGAGAAAATTTTGTGAAGTTAACAATTTAGATTTAGAGACCATTTTAAATTGTATCAGAAAAAGAAAAACCCATAATAATATAATGCGTTCAGGTATAGGAGTTGGTGGATATTGTTTAACAAAAGATCCATTGTTTGGCGTCGCATCTTCAAAGCAAGTGCTTAATCAAAGAATTGAATTTCCTCTTTCAGTAGCAGCAGTCAATGTAAACCGAAAAATGTCTTATAATATTATGAGTGAAGTAAAAAATAAATTTAAAAGTTTGTTAATAAAAAAAAAAGTTTTATTAATGGGTGTGAGCTATCGACAAGATACAAATGATACCCGACACTCACCTGCGGAAAATGTATTTGATTTTTTAAAAAAAATGAAATGTAATATTAGTTTTTTTGATCCAAACGTAGGTTATTGGGACTATATAAAACAAAAAACAGTAAGTAAAAATGAAATTAAAAATTTTAAGGTATTTATTTATCTAACCAAACATAAAACTTTTAAAAATTTAAAAATAAGTTTTAAAAAAAATTCAGTAATCTTAGATTTAAATCATGTTCTTGATAAAAAGAAAAAAGAAAAAATTTTATTAAATAAAAACCTCAAAAGCTATTTTATTGGATCAAAATCGATATGAATTATTTAATAACAGGTGGAGCAGGTTTTATTGGTTTTAATTTAGCAAGTGTACTTTCAGATGACACCAGGAATAAAATTGTTATTTTTGACAATTTATCTAAACAAAGTTTAGACGATGATTTTAAAAAAATTTTAAAAAGAAAAAATATAAAATTTATTAAAGGAGATTTAAAAAATATTTCCAAAACTATAAAATCAAAAAACTTTGATTATATTTATCATTTAGCTGCGATTTTAGGTGTACAAAAAGTTATACAAAAACCTTATTCAACTTTGATTGAAAATATTATTTCTACCAAAGAGGTAATTGAATATGCAAAAAAACAAAAATCATTGAAGAAAATTTGTTTTACGTCAACAAGTGAAGTTTATGCCAAGACATTAGAGTTAGGACTTACAAAGTATCCAACTCCAGAAAAAGTTGATTTTTTAATTAAAGGAGATTTCAATGAAAGATCATCTTATGCACTTTCTAAAATAGTAGGTGAATACTTATTTAATTATTCTGGTTTAAAATTTGTTATATTTAGACCTCATAATATTTTTGGTGCAAGAATGGGTTTTGCGCATGTAATACCTCAATTAGTAAAAAAATTTCTAGATAAAAAAAAGAATTTTATATCTGTTGATAACCCGAATCATAAAAGAACATTTTGTTATATAGATTACGCTATAGAATTAATTATCAAAATTTCTCATAATAAAAATACTTCAAGACAGATATATAATATTGGTGCCCCACGCAAAGTAATAGCTATAAGTGAACTGGCAAAACAAATAAAAAATATACTAAAGTCCAACAAAAAAATAACTTTTACAAAGGTAATAAATAAAGATCACTCACCAAAAAAAAGAAAACCAGATATGAATAAAAGTAAATTTTTTTTAAATCGTACACATAATCTTAAGCAGGGTTTATTTAGCACTGTAAAATGGTATGAGAATTATTATTTAAATTAAAATGAAATTATCTACACCTCATATAGATGATAATGATTATAATTATGTAAAAAAAGTTATCAAAAGTAATTGGATATCAACGTCAAGTAAATTTGTAGAAAATTTTGAAAAAAAAATATCTAAAATATCAGGAACAAAATATACAGTTGCAACCAATTCAGGTACATCTGCAATTCATTTGGCATTAAGAGCCTTAGGTGTAAATGAAAATTGTGAAGTTATTGTTCCCTCAATAACGTTTATAGCAACTGTTAATCCAATATTGTATTTAAAAGCACATCCAATAATTTTAGATGTAGATGAACAATACAATTTACAAATAAAAGATGTTTTAAAGTTTATTAAAGATAAAACTGTATTCAAAAATAATATAACAATAAATAAAAAAACAAAAAAAATTTTAAAAGTTATTATTGTTGCACATATGTGGGGTAGACCATGTGATTTTCTTGAACTTAAGAAAGTGTGCAAAAAAAAAAATATATATATTTTAGAGGATGCAGCTGAGGCATTGGGATCTTATATTAAAACCAAAAATTCAAAAAAACATTATCATTGTGGGAGTGTAGGAGATGTTGGCTGTCTGTCTTTCAATGCAAATAAAATTATAACAACTGGTTCTGGAGGTGCATTGATTACAAATAATAAAGATATTTTTAGAAGGTCACAGTATTTAGCTAATCAAGCAAAAGATGACACTTTTAATTATGTTCACAATGAATGTGGCTACAATTATAAAATGAATGGTATTAGTGCTGGCTTAGGAATATCGCAAATAAAAAAATTAGGTAAAAAGATTATTAAAAGAAAAGCTATTTTTAAAAGATATATTTATAATTTCAAAAATGATGAAGAAATAAGAGTTTTGAATCTGCTAATCAATTCAAAAATTAATTACTGGATTAATGTAATTTATTTTAAAAAACTTAATTTTCAAAATATAGAAAAATTAGCTTTTTTTTTAAACAAAAAAAAAATTGAAACAAGACGTGTTTGGAGACCTTTAAACTTACAAAGATATTTAAAAAAGTTTGAAACTTTTAATATTAAAAATTCAGAAAGATTATATAATAGCTCATTATGCATACCTTCAAATGATACTTTATCAAATAAAGATATTGATAAGATTTCAAAATATATAAAAAAATTTTATGAAAATATTGCTTCTCACAAATAAAAGTCACAAGGTTGCTTTGGAAGCAATTAAATTTTTAGAACTAAAAAAGATTAATTTTAAATGCATAGATACAAAAGTTCATAATAAAATTAAGATTTCACAAAAATTTGATTATTTGTTATCATTTTTAAATCCTTTGTTTATTAAAAAAGATCTAAGAAAAAAAATTAAAAAGATGGCAATTAATTTTCATCCAGGTCCCCCAGAATATCCAGGTTATGGTTGTTACAATTTTGCATTACTTGACTGTATAAATTCATATGGGTGTACCGCACATCTAATGAATGATAAAATTGATAACGGCAAAATAATTGATGTTAAGAGATTTGAATTTAAATATGATAATATTAACTTAGAAAAACTTATTAAATTAACTCACAAAAATTCATTTCTTTTATTCAAAAAAATAATTTTCCAAATAATTGAAAAAGATTTTGTCAAATTAGAAAATAAAGAAAAATGGAAGAAAAAAAAACCATATACAAAAATTCAATTTGAAAAAGCAAGAAATGTTAATCTTAATGATACCAAAGAAAATATATTAAAAAAAATAAAAGCTTTTTCCTATAAAAATTATAAAAGTGTATATTTACAAATAAAAGGTAAAAAATATGAAATTAGATAAAAAAATTAGAAAGACAATTATAATAGCGGAGGCAGGAGTAAATCATAATGGCAATATGCACAATGCAAAAAAATTGATTGATATTGCTTCTAAAGCTGGCGCAGATTATGTCAAATTTCAAACATTTGATGTAAAATACCTGATTTTAAAAAAAACTAAAACAGCCTCATATCAAAAAAAAAATTTAAATAAAAAAATTTCACAATACAATATGCTTAAAAAATACCAATTAACAAACCAGAATCATCTGGATTTAATTAAGCATGCTAAAAAAAAAAAAATTAAGTTTTTGAGCACTGCTTTTGAAATTAAAAGTTTAAATTTATTAAAAAAATTTAAATTAGATTACATCAAGATACCATCTGGTGAGATAACAAACTATCCTCTACTTAAAAGAATTTCAAATTTAAAACAAAAAATTTTACTTTCAACGGGAATGTCAACACTTAAAGAGATTAAACAAGCTTTAAAAATACTCAGAAGAAAAAAAAAGGATATAACAATTTTACACTGCACATCTGATTATCCAGCTAATATAGATGATTTAAATCTTAATTTCATTCATAATTTAAAGAAATTAGGATACGCTGTTGGCTACTCTGATCATTCAGAAAATATAATTACTCCTTCAATTGCAGTATCCTTAGGATGTAAAGTGGTAGAAAAACATTTCACAATATCAAAAAAATTAAAAGGCCCTGATCATAAAGCAAGTCTGGAACCAAAAGAATTAATAAAAATGATTAAATTTGTAAGGCAAACAGAGAAAATACTAGGATCGAAAAATAAAGTTATTACTAAAAGTGAACAAAAGACTAAACTTTTAGTAAGAAAATCACTAGTAGCCTCAAAAATTATTGAAAAAGGTGAAATTTTTAATAAACAAAATTTAACAACAAAAAGACCAGGGAATGGACTATCACCTTTTCTGATCAAAAAATTTCTAGGAAAAAAAAGCTTAAAAAAATATAAAAAAGACCAACAAATATAATATTTAGATGAAAAAAATTTTATTTATTTCAAGTTCAAGAGCAGATTATGGTCTTTTGAGAGAAGTGATAATTGAAACTCAAAAATTGAATAAAGAAACGTATTTGTTGGTTACTGGCTCTCATCTTTCTAAAAAATTTGGAAAAACTATTAATGAAATTAAAAAAGATAAAATAAAAAATATTATAACAAGAAAATTTTTAAGTAATGGCTTCCATGATTTTGATATAAGTAAGTATGTATCTAAATCTATTGAAATAACTGCAGAAGTTATAAAAAAAAAATTACCAGAAGTTATTGTTATACTAGGAGATCGTTACGAATTATTAGGTAGTGCTATTGCTGCAATGACATCCAGAGTTCCCATTGCACATATACATGGAGGTGAGGTAACTCATGGAGCATATGATGATTCAATAAGGCATTCGATTTCTAAGTTAGCACACTTGCATTTTCCTATTCATCATGAATATAAAAAGAGGCTAATTCAGTTAGGTGAAAAGCCAAACACAATATTTAATTATGGTGGACTAGGTGCCCACTCAATATCCAAAACAAAATTATTAACAAAAAGAAAATTAGAAAATTTATTAAAAATCACTTTAGATAAAAAAATAATACTGGTCACATTTCATCCAGTGACTCTAGAGAAAAATGAATCAAAGAGCCAAATTTTAAATTTAATTAAATTTTTAAATACACTTGATGATAAAATAATTTTAATTACATCATCAAATTTTGATAATGAGGCAAATATTCTAAAAAGAGAAATACTTAACTTTGTTAAAAAAAAAAAAAATGTATATTTTTTTAATTCATTAGGTCATAAGACTTATATTTCTTTAATGAAATTGGCATATGCAGTTATAGGAAATTCATCTAGTGGTATTTTAGAAACCCCAAGTTTTGGAACCAGCACTATAAATATAGGTGTTAGACAAGATGGAAGAATTATGTCTAGTAACATTATCAGCTGTAGCTATAATTATAATTTAATTAAAAAAGCATTCAATAAAATTAAAAGTAAATCAAAAAAAAAAGCCTTGAGTCCTTTTTTTAAAGAAGGTACACCTCTCAACATTGCTAAAAAAATAATTAGTTTTAAATATAGCTTAATAAAAAAATTTCATAATATTTAAAAATGTAAATATTATCATTATGAATATTAAAAATACCTACATAAGAATAGATCAAAAAATAAGCGATTCTTTAAAAAGTCTTACAAAATCTCAAAGCAAGATTTGCATCATAGTAGACAATAATGATAATTTTAAAGGTGTATTAAATGATGGAGATATAAGAAGAGCACTATTAGAGGGCAAAAGTTTAGAAACAAAAATTGATAAAATTTACAATAAGAAACCAATAACATTAAAAAAAAACTACAATAAAGAGCTTGCTTTAAAAAAGCTAGACGATCAAGGAATTGATCAAGCGCCAATAGTTGATAAAAAAAAAGTTATAGGCATTTTTTTTAAAAATAAATCTTTGTATCAAGAATTAAAAATTCCGATTGTTATAATGTCAGGAGGATTAGGTACAAGATTAAAACCAATTACGATTAAGTTACCAAAAGCTTTGATACCCATTAAAAAAGATCCAATGTTGTCATCGGTGATAAAAAATATTAAAAATTATGGTTTTACAAATTTTATACTGTGCACTTATTATAAAAATAAAATGATAAAAAATTATTATAAGAATGGTAAAATTTTAGATATTTCAATCAAATATGTAAATGAAAAAAAACCATTAGGAACAGCAGGTGCCTTATCACTCCTAAGAAATAAAATAACAGAAAAAAATTTTTTGTTAACAAATTGTGATGTTTTGAGTCAAATTAATTATAAAAATTTATTAGAATTTCATATAAAAAATAAAGCAGATTTGACTGTAGCTACAAGAAAGTATGTTTCGCAAAGCCAGTATGGGGAGATTAATTTGAAAGGCATAGCAATAAAAAATATTGTAGAAAAACCAAAGAGAGATGTAATAATAAATGCTGGAATTTATGTATTTAAAAAAAATTGTTTGAAATTTCTAAAATATAATGACCACACAGATATGAATGAATTTATAACCAAACTCATAAAAAAAAATAAAAAAGTAATTGCCTATCCTTTTTATGAAAGTTGGTTTGATCTTGGCACAAAAGAACAATTAAAAATCTCAAAAAACTATGTCTAAATTTATCATAAATTACCCAAAAAAGATCAATAAAAAATATTATGCTGAAGGTTTAAAAAATCTAAAAACTAAATTTGGTTTATCTAAAAAAATAATTTATTGTACAAATTGTGTAATCTCAAATCAAAGACCCTCATCAACTGTAGAATTTAAAAATCAAAACAAAAAAAAGGAATACATTAATTTTAACAAAGATGGAATTTGTGACGCATGTTTATTATCACAAAAAAAAAATAAATTTATAAATTGGGGAGAAAGAGAAAAACAACTAATTAAACTATGTGATAAATACAGAAACAAGTCTGGTAATTATGATTGTGTTGTTCCTGGGTCTGGTGGAAAAGATAGTTTTTATGCAGCACATATTTTAAAATATAAATATGGAATGAATCCATTAACTGTTACTTGGGCTCCAAATATATATACAGAGTGGGGTTTTAAAAATTTTCAATCGTGGATACATGCCGGATTTGATAATATATTAATCACCCCTAATGGGATAACACATAGACTTTTAACACGACTATCGGTTGAAAAACTTTTTCATCCTTTTCAACCTTTTATAATTGGTCAAAAATTTATTGGAGCCAAAATTGCAAAGAAATATAATATACCATTAGTTTTTTATGGTGAAAACGAAGCAGAGTATGGAAATCCAATTAATACCTCACTAACACCAAAAAGAAACTCAAAATTTTTTACTTATAAAAGCTTGAAAGATATTTTTCTGGCAGGGTTTAGTTATAGTGACCTAGTTAATAAATTCAAAATCCCGGCAAAAGATTTAGGCATATATTTACCAGAGGAAGAACACAATATACAAAAATCTAAAGTTGAAGTTCATTATTTAGGATACTACTTAAAATGGCATCCACAAGAATGTTATTATTATACGGTCAAAAATAGTAACTTCCAAGTATCGCCTGAACGAACACCTGGCACATATTCAAAATATAATAGTATTGATGATAAAATTGATGACCTTCATTATTATACAACTGGTGTCAAATTTGGTATTGGTAGAGCGACGTATGATGCCGCGCAAGAGATTAGGTCAGGTGATATTACACGAAACGAAGGTCTTAAGCTTGTAAAAAAATATGATATTGAATTCCCAAATAGATTTGAAAAAGAAATTTTTGAGTATCTTTCAATAAATGATGATGCGATGTCAAAATATAAAGAATATTTTCAAAGAACAAAGTTTGATAAAACTTATCTTAACGATCTTTCAAATAATTTTAGATCACCTCATATTTGGTATCATAAGAATAAAAAGTGGCATCTCAGAAATAAAATAGATAAATGAAATCTTTAAGGAATTTTAGATTTATATCTAGACTTGATATCAAAGATGAATATTTGATTAAAAGTATCAATTTCGAAGGGCTAAAAAAAGTTGGGTTAGCAAAAGATTATGCCCTAGATTATTATAACAATAATATTGATGAATTATTTTATATAGATGGTGTTTCAACTTTATTTAATAAAAAATTTATTAAAAGCTTTCTTAGAATGACATGTGAGAAAATAAGAATACCTGTAACTGTTGGTGGTGGAATAAAAACTATTAATCAAGCAAAAAAAATATTAAAATCAGGAGCAGATAAAATAGCTATAAATACTGCTGCTGTCAAAAATCCTGAAATTATAAAAAAATTATCTGAATTAATTGGCTCACAAAGTGTAGTCTCATATATTGAGGCTAAAAAAAACAATGTTAATCAAACTTGGGACGTTTACGTGAATAATGGGAAAGAAAATACTGGTATAAATATTATGAACTGGATTGAAGTAGTTCAGAAGAAAGGAGCAGGAGAACTTTTAATCACTTCAGTAGATAATGAAGGTACAGAAAAAGGTTTTGATTATGAACTATATGAAAAAATAGCTAACATAGTTGAAATACCTGTGATTGCTAACGGGGGATGCGGTAAAATTTGTGATGTAATAAAAATTTCAGAAAATGTTAAAGTTGATGGTGTAGCGATTTCTTCAGCACTGCATTATAATAAGATTAAAATAGATGATTTAAAAAATAGTTTTAAAAAAAAACCATTCAATATTAGATATTAGTTTGAAAAAAAAGTATATTAACATAATTGATTATGGTGTTGGTAATATTTTTAGTATTTCAAAAAGTATTGAATCGTTAGGTTATAACTGTAACTTTGTAAAAAAACCTAGCGATTTATTAAAAAACCAAAAAATAGTTTTACCAGGAGTAGGGAGCTTTCCTGAGTGTAAAAAATTATTAAAAAAAAAAAAATTAGACAAAATTATAATTGATGAGACAAATAAGGGCACTTTATTATTAGGGGTTTGTATAGGAATGCAACTTTTAATGGATTTCAGTTTCGAGTTAAAAAAAACAAAAGGACTAGGTCTAATAAAGGGTACAGTTGAAAAAATTAAGAGTGATAAAATAAATAAAGTGCCAAATACTGGGTGGAGACAAGTAAATTTTAATAACAAAAATTTTGATAATAAAAAAAATTATTTTTATTTTGTCCACTCATATAAAGTAAGATTAAAGGATAAAAAAAATCAAACAGGATTCATAAAGTATGGAAAGAATGTTATTCCAACATCAATAAAAAAAAATAATATTTATGGATGCCAGTTTCATCCAGAAAAAAGTGGAATAGATGGAATGAAATTTCTTAAAGGTTTTCTAGATGAATAGAAAATTAAGAATATTATTCTGTGCACAGGATTATGGAAGCTTAGAACAAAATATTTTTCTCCTTAAAATTTTAAAAGAAGACAAAAAATTAGATATTAAAAACTCTTTGTTCATATGCAATAAGTTATTTAAGAATAAAATTACAAAAAATATTATAAAAAAAGTTTTTTTCATAAAAAATTTAAATCAAAATTTTAGTAAAAAAATTATTGAAATTTCGCTTTTAAATAGAATTGATTTAGCAGTTGTAGGATTGTCATATAAATTTCAATCTTTAGATTATAAAATTACCGATGTAATGAATAAACAGAATATCAAAACGCTTTGCATCCAAGATTTTTGGGGAAATGTAGGAAATTTTGATAAAAAAGTTTATCCACAGTATTTATTAGTAGCAGATAAATATGCAAAAAATTTGACCAACAAAAAAATTAAATCTAAAATTATTGTATCTGGGTTACCAAAGTATTTAGATAAAAAACCAATAATAAATTTCAATAACAATAATAACAATAATAACAATTTATTGATTATTGGTCAGCCTGATTATGTTCCTGGTATAAATATGTATTTTAAATTTTTAAATAAATTAAATCTTAAAAATATTGATCAAATATTTTATTTACCACATCCAATGGAAGTAAAAAAAAAAAATTTTTTTAAAAAAAAAACAATTAGATTTATAAATAGAAATGATTTATCAAAATATTTAAATAATAAACTAATTGTAATTAATTCATTTTCAACATTAAGTTATGATATTTTGTTTTCAGCTATTTTTTCTAAAAAAAAAGTTAACTACAAGATTATATTCTTATCTTTTAGATCAAAATTGATGAATTTTATTAAATCAACTGTAGGCAGTGAAAATTTGCCCCTAACTAACTATCGAAATATCTTTCAATTATCAAATTACGATAATTGTGATATAAAAATACAAAAAATTATTGATAAAAAATATTTAAGTTGCAATTTGATAAAAAATTATTTTCAAACAAAACACCAAAAAAAAATTTTTTTGGATAATTTATATAAAATAGGGAAAAATTAAGATGATAATTACTATAATTGGAATGGGATCTATTGGACAAAGACACTTTCAAAATCTGATTTTGTTTAGAAAAAAATATGGTATTGATATTATAAAAGCTTTTGAAAAAAATAAGAATAAAATTTCTCAATTAAAAAAAAAGTTTAAGAACCACCTAATAACCAATAATTTTAAAGAAGCAATCAAAGGAGCTGATGTAGTTTATATTTGTAGTCCGACGAACCTTCACCCCGAATCAATAAAAGAAACATTAAAATATATAACTCCCCATTTTTATATTGAAAAACCGCTTTCATCTAACATAAATAGCTGTAAATCAATTTTATCAAAAATTAAAAAAACAAAAAAAAAAGTTGGTATTGGATATATGCTGCACAACCATCCAGTGATTACTCACACTAAAAAAATTTTAGAACAAAAAACTCTAGGTAAGGTGCTTTCTGTGAGGGCAGAAAGTGGATTTTATTTGCCATTTTGGCATCCATCGGAAGACTATCGTGATTTTTATATGTCAAGTATTAAAGAAGGTGGTGGAGCTTTATTAGACACGAGTCATGAAATTAATTATTTGCAATATTTTTTTGGAGAGGCAGAAAAAGTTTCTGGAAAAGTTCAAACAATTTCGGATTTAGAGATTACTAGTGATGATTTAACTTTAGCACATATATATTTTAAAAATAAAGTCCAAGCTCAGGTTCATTTAGACTTATTGCAATTTGATGAAGAAAGATATTTTAAGATAATTGCATCAAAAGCAATATTGATTGGTGACCTTAAACATAATACAATTAAAATTTGCAATCTAAAAACAAAACAATGGAAAAATAAAAAATTTAAATTTAAGTTTGATACAATCTATTACACGCAATTAAAAAATTTTATGAATTTATTGCAAAATAAGAAAGCGAATATTTGTGACACAAATTCAGCTTATCATACGATGGAAATAGTAGAAGCTATTAGAAAATCATCAAATAAAAATAGCCAGATTGTTAAAGTAAATTCATAATGAGTGTTTTAGTATTAATTCCAGCTAGAGCAGGATCACAAAGAGTTAAAAATAAAAATATTAGATTGGTCAAAAAAAAACCCCTTGTCTGTTGGACTATCGAGTATGCAAAAAAATTGAAAGAAATTTATTCAAATCTTAATATTGTAGTTTCTACAGACTGCCCCAGAACAAAAAAAATTTCAAAATTATCAAAAATTTATGTGATAGAAAGACCTAAGGATATATCTGGAAATAAGGCCTCCATGCACTCTGTAATTTCACATGTATTAAAAAAAATTGATGCAATGAATAAGATTAAATACGTTGTATTACTTCAACCAACTTCTCCAATTAGAAAAATTAATTGGGTTTTAAAAGGGATCAAAATTTTAAATAGAAATCCTAAATTTGAAAATTTGATTCATTTAACCAAATTAAATAAGTATATAGGTAAATTAAAAAAGAATGAATGGAAACCAGAATTTTCAACTAATACAAGATCACAAGATATTTTAAATCAATTAGAGCCCTCGGGTTGTTTATTTATTTATAAAAGAAAAAATTTTGATAATAAAAGAAAATTTGATAAAAGATTAACATATGGTTTTGTTTCTAATAATTTTAAAACTGTAAATATTGATTATGAAGAAGACTTCGTTCTATTAGATTATTATATTAAGAAAAGTTCTTTAAAAAAACTTTATAAATAAAGTAATGAATAAAAATATAATTGTAATTCCTATAGAAGTGAAAGTTAGAGAATTTTTGCCAAAGTTATATCTTGCATGTAAAATTGTCGCTAATACAAAATTTAAAGTTTATTTTGGTGGCCAAAGATTTCTTACCAAAAAATATAGCCCTTCTAATTGTGTAGTTTTTGATAAATTTACATACGCTGAGAGCAGATCCAATGCACCATTCCACCTTGAAAATAGAGTTATTATGCAAGATGAAGAAGGCCCAGTTTCATACAATCATATTTCAACTGTCAAAAAAAGATATGATATTAGACAAAAAAAATTTTTAGATTTTTTTTTGTTTTCAGGAGTAAAAGATTTGAATTTGATTAAATATTTAAATTTAGATAAAACTAAAATTAAAATATTAGGATTGCTTAAATTAGAATTATTGAGAAATAAAAATCGAAAATTTTTTAAAAAAGAAATAAATGAAATAAAAAAAAACTATAAAAATTTTTTATTTGTTCCTGGACATTCATCAAGTTATAGATCAAAAAATCAAACAGAGTTTTTGTATAAAGAAAAAAAATTTCAGGATGTTTTAAGTGATTATAAAAATGTAAAAAAGAACTATTATGCTTTATTAGATATTTGCAAAAAAATTGCATATTCTAATCCAAAATTAACTGTAGTATTTAGAAGACACCCAAATGAACAAGAGGATAAACTTTTAGAATATTTAGGTAAAATTCCTGATAATTTAAAAATAATTTATAAATTTTCAGTGACACCATGGATCTTGGCTTGTGATTATTATCTGCACGCAGGTTGTCAAACATCGCTAGAAGCTATAATGTTAAAAAAAAAAATTGTTACTTATATGCCATATAAAGTTTATGGTCATAATAATTTTAAACTTACAAAGCCGTTTTTTGCAAATAACACAAACTGCTTAAAATTTTTTTTAAAAGATAAAAATAAAAGAAGCATGTACAAAATAAATAATAAAGTTAAAAACATTGCAATAAACTTAAAAGAAGGAGTTAGTTATGATAAAAATTTTATAAATTTTCTTAATACCAGCTTTAATTACAAAATGTTTTCTGAGCTTAAAGAGAGAAAAAATTTAATAAATAATGTTCTAAAAAAGTGTATTTTTAAGATATTATCAATAATTAAATCATTACTGGTAAAAAATGATATATACTTGAGCTTTATACCTAAAAAATATTATATTTCCAAAGAAACAAAAGAAAAAAAATTTTTATCAATAGAGCCCCATGAAATAAAAAATATTATAAAAAATTTTAACAATATATATAAAAAAAAAGTAAGATTTAAAAAATATTCTGACTCGAGTTTTATGATTTATAGATAATGAAAAAAAGAATTTATTTTACGATTGAAACTAAAGTTAGAGAATTTTATTCAAGAATCTTGTTTTCTATTCTTGCAGCAGAAAGGGGTTACTCAGTTGTTATTGGTTCTAGAGGTCATTTATTTAGATTTAAAGATAAATTAAAAAAAGGAATTTTTTTAACCAACGGAAATACTATAAGGTTAAGTTATATATCTACGATATTTAAAAAGCTTGGATTTAAAATAGGACATCTAGATGAAGAGGGAGCTATTACATTTGATTATGAGCATCATATTTGGCGATACGATTTTGAATTATTTAAAAAAATAGATTTTTTTTTCTGTGGTGGTGAACGTGAAAAAAAAGCACTACTATCAAATAGTCTTGTCGGCAATCCAGAAAAAAAAATTATTGTAACTGGAAATACTCGATTTGATTTATTAAAAGAAAATTTTTTAAAACTATACGAGTGTGATCAAAAAAAAATAAAAGAAAAATATGGAAATTTTGTCTTAATAACTACAAAATTTAATAAAATTAATGCTATAAAGAAAACAGATAGTATGGACTGGTTTCAAGATACAATTAAGAGTGGTTACATAAGAAGAGATTGTGATAGATATTATGCTGAAGAGTCAGTTAAAAGTGATACAAAAACTAAAAAAGAGTTAGAAAATTTATTAATTAATGTAGACAAAAATTTCCCTGATATAAAATTCTTACTAAAGCCACATCCAGGAGAAAATTATGAATATTGGAATGATTTTAAAAATAAGAATAAACAAGATAATTTAGTTATTGTTCCAGTAAATGAATATCATACGAATGCATTTATTTTGGCTTGCGACTTCATGATTGCTAGCAATTGTACTACATTATTAGAAGCTTACCTGCTAAAAAAACTAGGAATAAATTTTTTACCAGATGACAATACAAGAGTTCATTATGAATTACCTAAAGCAATTTCAATTAATTGCTATTCCACAAATCAATTAGTCAAAAATATAAAAAGTATACATAGCTTAAAAAAATTTAGTAGAAAGGAATTGTCAGTCAAAGAGAAAGATTTTCTTTCATTCAGTATAGCTGATATGAATGAAGGGTCGGTTAATAAAATGTTAGATCATATAGAAAAACTAAAAGTGGATGATAATACAACAGACAAATTTACAATTTATTCTTTTTTATTTATTTATAAGATTAAAGGGTTTTTTATAAAGATTTTGAATAAATATATTCGCAGAGATTTATATTTGCAAAAAAGACAAGAGTACACAATGCAAAAAAACCCTGGATTAACTTTATCTGAAATAAAAACTTTAAAAAATACTATCTGCGATTTAATGAATTTAGAAAAAAAAAATTTTGTTATTAAACTTATTATGCCTGGACTATTTACAATTGAAAAAAAAATTAAATATGGTTTGTAGAATTAGACAAAAAATTAATGGCTATTAAACTTCATAAAGAACAAGAAAAATTTGCTTATAAAAAATATGTTAGCAAATTTTATTTTTATGGTAGCAATTTAACTATCTACCAAAATATTTTGAATTTAATGTTTAAATTTAAAAAAAATATAAAAACTTATCTAAGCTGTAAAAAAAATACATTATTCAAAATCCTGCATATTCCAAAAAGATTAGATTCAGAAAAAATAAATTTTGAATTTAACGTAGATTTATCAGACAGTATGATAAAAAATTATCCTAAGTCATTATATGAAAATAAATATTTGTTTATAGAAAATATTTTAACAAAACAGTCTTATGATGCATTGTTAAATGATTGGCCAAAGTCTTTTTATTTTAATCCTATGGGGAAAATAATTAAAGAATATAACTGGGGGTTTGTTCATAAGAGAAAAACAACAAATTTTAATTTTGAAAAAGGAGATATAAAAAAAAATGTAGTATTAAAAAATTTTTATCAATTTCTAATATCTCAAAAATTCTCAAATTTTATTAATAAACTTCTAAAATATGAAAAAAATGAATATGAAATTAATTCTATATTATCAACAACTGCTAAGGGTGGTTCTTTTTAATTCCACACGTTGATAATATTCAAAAAACTGAAAGAACAGATTCTTACAATTGTATTTTTTTTTTAGATGGGGATGATAAAAATCTAGATACTTGTGGGGCTACATCAATTTACAATGATAATAATTTTAAAGACTTAATATTTCAGCCACAAAATTTAAAAAACTCTATGCTTGTATATAACTCAACCAATGATTTTTTCCATGGATTTAAATATACAAATAAACAAATGAAAGAAAGAAAAACAGTAAATTTTCATTTTTTAAAAAAAGAATAAATTATATTTTATTTAAATAATCATTTGTTATGTAGCCACTTTTTAATTTTCTATAAAAAATAATATCTTTTTGGATATGGTCTAAAACTTTTTTTTCTGAAACATAATATTTTTTAAAAGAGAACATACGATCAAATCTATTTTGGATAAAAAATCTCCACCTCAATTCAATACTTAATTTATTAAAAAATTTTTTTAAAAATTTATTGGATATTAATAATTTATTCAAACTTCTTGCAAAGGTGTCAGTTTTAGACAAACTTAATTTAAATAAATTTAAAAATTTTTCAATTAAAAAAGAAAGTTTAATTGAAACGTTTGAATAACTTTTATTATATATTTTATTTGAAAAAAAAATATTTTTAATAATCGGTTCATTAAAAATTTTGCTTAAAACATCTTTATTTTTAATATCTTCTTTTTTAATTATTATGACTTTATCAAAATTATCCAAATATAATTTAATAAGGTATTTAAAATCAAAAAGTTCTAAATCTAAAAAGTTATATTTTTTTTTATTTTTCAAAAATTTTAATGAATTAACATGATTTAAAAAAAAATCTTTTTCTTTTTGAAAAAAGTAAGCTTGAATTGAATGACAATAAATTGATGACATAAAATCTAATGGTTCAGACAAGGTAATTATTATTGTTGTATCTTTTCCAAATATTTTTTTATTAATTTTAGCACTTTTTTTCCAAAATAATGGATTAAAAAATTTACCACACAAATTTTCTACAGATAAAAAATATTCTTTTTCATTAAATTTATGATTGTCAAAATTTATAAAATTATAAGAGTGTATAATTTTTTTTAATTTATTATTAGTAGGCAGTAAAATTTGGAAAAAATCTTTTTTTTCTATATAGTTTAAATTTAATATTCTAGTAATTTGAGGAAAAACTTCATTTTGAAGAAAAGTTGTACCAGTTTTACCCAGTCCTACATGCAGATATTTCATTTGATATTATGTAAATTATTTTATAATTAATGCAAAGTCTTTATCTATTATTATTTAAATTAAAACTAATCAATTTGAAAATCTTATGAGTAATACGTACGTCATAATGCCAGTTAAGTATAAATCTAAAAGACTAAAGAATAAAAACATTTTACCAATAAATAACTTGCCAATGTTTGTGTATGTTTTTAAAAAAATACAAAAACTTAAGATTATTAAAAAAATTTTAGTTTCTACAGAGAGCAAGATAATTAAAAAACTATGTATTGATTATAAGATTAATTTTATAAACAGACCTAAATATTTAGCAAAGCCAAATATTGAAAAGCAAGCCGTTATAGTGCATGCAATTAAAAAATCTAAATTTATAAAAAAAAATGATATAATAATTTCTATACAGCCCAATAGTCCAGAAATTAAAATTAATGATCTCTCTAAGGCTCTAAATTTTTTTAAGAACAAGCTTTATTTAAAATCAGATATTAAGGAATTAATTTGTGTAAATAGTAAAAACATTCAAAACCCTGCTTTTAGAATCTTAACATATAAAGCTGCTTTTCAAAAAACATTAAGTACAAAAATAGGAGTTTATTTTGCAGATTATGAAGATATCCACAATATGAAAGATTATCTAAAAGTAAAAAAAAAAATAAAAAAAAATAATGAAATATAAAAATTCAAAGAAAATCAAAATTGCTTTTTTTATATCTAATGACGGTTATGGTCATACAGTAAGACAATCAAGCATTATAAAGCAGCTACTAATAGACTATAAGAATTATAATTTAGATATTCATATCTTTGGTGACACTACTTTAAAAAATATGAAATTTAATTCTCTAAATAAGATTAATTATCACAAAAATGATAATATTATACAAACTAAGAAAAATATAGATGGTACTTTATCAATATTAAAAACAAAAAAAATTTTTGATAAATGGAAAAAAATAAAAAAAAATTTAGTTCATGAAATAAAGATAAAGATTAAAGGTTTTGATTTAGTAGTGTCAGATAGTGTGCCACATGTCATTGATGCATCTAGTGAACTTGGAATTTATGTTATAAATATATCTCATTTTACATGGGATTGGTTTTATAAAAAAACATTCAAAAATGATTCTATCTATAAAGAATTATCTAAGAGTTATCAAAAAGCAAATGAATTTATTTTTCCACCACTAACGGACCATGAAATTTTAAAAAAATACAAAAATAAAATTTCTAATATTAATTTTATAATTACCGATAGTTTTGTAGATAATGTTACAAATATAGTTAAAAAAAAAAATTTGATAAGATGTATAATGATGGATAATGGGTCAAAAGTTTTGAGCAAGAAAATATCAAAAGTCATTAAATATATCGAAAACTTTGATAATTTATATTTTGTTATATGTGGCAGTTCATTCAAAAAATCTCAAATAGATTTTTTAAGTAAAATTAAAAATTGTAAAATTGAAAAAAATCTTAAAAAGATACATGCTTATATTTCATCTTGTGATTTCCTAATTGCAAGAGGTGGCTACAATACCATTTCTGAATCTTTAATTTTAAACAAGCCAACATTATTATACAGTGAAAAAAAAAACAAAGAAGTTGAAGGAAATATAAATTTTCTAAAAAAAATGAAACTAACAAAAGAAATTAATGATAATTTTTTTACACATTCATTTAAAACTCAAATTAATAATTTTATTTCAAATAATCTTAAAAAAATAAAAAATAATTTTTCTAAATATAGATTTTACAATAATGGATCAAAACAAGCTTGCAAAATAATAATCTCACGTTTATCATGAGTATCTTAAGATTATAGAAAACAATATATGACTAAAATAATAGCTGAATTGTGCCAAAATCATATGGGAGATAAGTTTTTATTAGATGAAATGGTTTCTGCTGCTTCTGAGGCAGGTGCAAATTATTGCAAAATTCAGTCAATTCAATCTAAAGATTTAACTCATCGTAAAAGATTTGATATGGGATTGATAGAAGGCGGCATAACAAAAGTTATAAAAAGACCATACAAAATTGAGATAAAGAGATTAAGACCTTTGGATTTAGGAGATGATGATCATTATTTATTTTTAGAGTTATGTAAAAAATACAAAATTGAGCCTCTAACAACAATTTTCAATCGAAGTAGACTTGAATTTTTGAGTAAATTAAAATTAAAAGCAATAAAAGTTGCAAGCTTTGATTGTGCATCCTTTGAATTGTTAAAAGATATATCAAAATCTAATTTTAAAAAAATTTATTTATCAACAGGAGCGACATATGACAGTGAAATAATTCAAGCAAAAAAAATTTTAAGTAAAAAAGATCTAACAATATTGCACTGTATTTCAATTTATCCAACTACACCAAATGTGGCAAATATGAATAGAATAAATTTCTTAAAAAAAATAAATAAAAGTGTTGGATTTAGTGATCACTCTAATCCAAATAAATATGGAAATGTTCTTGCACTTGTTGCACTCTCGATGAAAATTGATGTACTAGAAAGGCATTTTACAATCGTTGAAAAAGAAAAAACAAAAGATGGAGTGGTATCAGTAAATTTCAAACAATTAAAAAGATTAGTAGAACTCTCCAAGGAGAGCAGCAGTGAAATCAAAAAAAGATTAAAAAAAGTATTAAATTTAGAGAATATTAAGGGTCAAGAAAAAAGAGACCTAACACAAATTGAATTATTAAATAGAGATTATTATCAAGGTAGATTTGCAAGTAAGATGAATAAAAAATTGATCTATAATTGGGAAAAATTTTAATTTTAAATTAGTGTACAACTTAAAAAATATTTTTTTAAAGATAAAAGAATGTCCATTATGTAGGTCAAAAAATAAAAAAATATATAAAAAAGTATATTCAAATAAATACTCCGAATTAATCTCAGATAGTTTAAAAATTAAAGAGAAAAAATTATTAGATTCTATTAAAAATTATCAATGTCAAGAATGTGATTTAATTTATAAAAATTTATGGTTTAATAAGAAATACCTAAATTATTTTTATAATAAAATTGATCCTGTTCATTCAAAGGGATGGGATGTGAGTTCAAAACTTTTCTCAAAATTTTTTTTTTTAAATACTGTTAAAAGTTTTATAGATGAAAATGACAATAAGTTAAAAAAAATGGAGTACGAAAGATCAATAACTTCAATTTTGATAAGCGCAGATGTTTCAAAAAAAAACTCTAAAAATATTCATGATTTTATAGTTGAGTTAAAAAAAAATAATATTGACTATATTAAAAAAAAAAAAAATCGTGTATCTAAATATGTCCTAACACCCAAAAGTTTTTCCAGATTTAAAGGATTTGGAGATGAAAAATTACTTAATCATATTAAAAATGTAGTTGGTGAGATTAATAGCGTTACAGAAATAGGATGTCCGAGATGGGGATTTTTAGAAAAAAAAATTAAAATTAAGAATAAATATTTTCTTAAAAAGAAAACTTGTGGTTATTGGGATAAATCATGTATTAAAAATGATAAATACTGTATTAATAGTATTGATCAAAAAGTTGTAATAATTTCAAAATTAAAAAAAATAAATGATTATGTGGGAATTTATTTATATTTAGATCATACAATGAAACCATTTAATTTAGTTAAAAATCTGTTAAAAAAATCAAAATCATGTGGAATTATTTTGGAAAATGGACAAGATCAACTTAGGAAAGGAATTGCAATACAGCATTTTACATTATGGAATAATTATTCAATGAAATATTTAGCACGAATGTGTAAAAAAAAAATTGATAATTCGTTTAAACCTATAGAAAGCTCAGGAAATAAATTCTATTTATTATATTAAAAATGAAACACATAAAAATAACAATTCCATCAAATAAATCACCAGAATATATAAATGACTTTTTTAGTAAGAAAAAATTTTATAAGTTTCTTGAAATTAAAAAAGAAAAAAAAAAATTAATTCAAAATAGACCTTATTATCCAGAATTAAGAGATCTATATAGGCTTTATAAATTTATAATTGACAATAAAAGAACTACTGTTTTAGAATTTGGAACTGGGTGGTCAACACTAGTTATACTTACTGCAATATTAGAGTTAGATAAACAACACTTAGATAAAATAAAAAATGTTAGAAAAAAAGATAAATTTAAAATTTTTGTTGTTGATAATGAATTGAAATATCTAAACATTTCTAAAAAAAGAATCTTAAATTTTAAAAAAAAAATTGAAGACAAAAAAAAAAATATTAGCTTCCTTTTTTCTGATGTAGTATTTTCAAAGATTGATAATCAATATTGTAATATTTATAAAAAGATTCCACTCTGTAACCCTGATTTTATTTATTTAGATGGACCGAATTTATTTAAAATAAAAAATACCATTAATAATTTTACTAATAAACATCACGATATGATGCCCATGGTTGCTAATATTTTAAATATGGAGCCATTTTTAATACCTGGAACGATCATTTTATCTGATGGACGAACTGCAAACATGAGGTTTCTTCAAAATAATTTAAAAAGAAATTGGGTGTATAAACATGATGTAGTTAATGACCAAAATATCTTGTATTTAGATGAAGAGCCACTGGGGAAGATTAATTCTAATCTTTTGAAATTTTATACGTCATGATAAAAGATGATAAAATTGAGAAAATCTCAAAACTTTATAAAGATTTAAAAAGTCTCTATAATAAAAAAATAAATATTCATAAATATTTGAAAAAAAAAAAATTTATAAATCAAGAGGCTATTCAAATTTCTTATGATTTACAGTCTGGTTCATATATTAAAAAATTAAATAGATATAAAAATATAGATAAAAAAGTATTTCAAATATTTAATAATACTTTACATAAAAATTTTAAAAATATTAAATCAGTTTTAGATTTTGGATCTGGAGAATTAACGAGATTCAATTATGTTATTGAGTTCTTCAATAATAAAAAAAATATTCAATATTTTGCATGTGATATCTCTTTAAATAGATTGCATGTAGGAAAAAATTTTTTTGCTAAGTCGTTCAAAAAAAAAGCTGTAAATTTAAATTTATTTGTAGTTGATAATTTCAGATTACCACTTCCAGATAATTCCATAGATGTTGTTATAACTTGTCATGCAATCGAGCCTAATAGACTCAATAAAGAAAAAATTATTAAAGAACTTTTTCGTGTAAGCAAGAAAGGGCTATGTCTTATGGAGCCACATTATGAGATAGCATCTTCAGATCAAAAAAAGCGCATGGATTATCACAAATATGTTAAAGGAATACCTAAATTTTTTAAAAAAATGAAATATGATTATAAAATAATTACTAAAAATAATCATATAAATCCAAATAACCCCTCTTCAATATTTGTAGTAAAAAAAAATAAACCAAATAACTATTCAAAAATTCAATTTATTAACCCATTAAACAAGAAAAAATTAATAAAACTGAAGAATTTTTTATATTGCACATTCTCTGGAAGATTATTCCCTGTATTTGATGACATTACAATTTTTTCAAATAATTCATCTTTATTTTTACCCAAACCATCTAAAATAAAAAAAAATGATTAAAAAATATGGAAAAATTTCATTTATTTTTCTTGAAATTTGGCCTCTTATAAAATCAATAAGAAAATTTCAAATAATTTTATTATTTCTATTCACATTGATATCAGCTTTTTTGGAAGTTATATCAATTGGAGCAGTTATTCCATTTATGGAGGTAATGCTCGACCCATCTATTGTCCAAAAATATTTAAATTATTTATCTAATTTAAATTTAATAGATTTTAATTTTAATAATTTTACAGAGTATGAGGTTAAATTATATTTTACAATTTTTTTCATAATTACAGTCATAATATCATCTCTATCTAGATTTTTTGTTTATTATCTAAATTTAAAGATTTCCTATTTGACAGATTTTGATTTGAAAAATGATACATTCAGCAACCTATCCAATACAAACTTAAAAGTTAGAAAAATTCTAAATATTAATGAAACACTTTCAAGCTTTGAAAAAATTAAAAGCATTTATAAGTCTCTTCATTCAACTTTATTAGTATTAACTGGTTCATTATATTCACTAATAATCCTAAGCAGCATTTTATACATTGATTTTACAATTGTTTTTTCTCTATTTATGTTTTCTATAATATTTTTTGGAACTGTACTATTACTTACCAAAAAAAAATTTGAAAATTTAAGTAAAATTCATGCACAGAGTACTGATAAAATGTATGAATTACTCAATTATTCATTTAATTATTTTAAAATTATAATTTTAGATAAAATTAATGATTATTATATAAAAAATTTTAGGAACAGCACATTTCAAATTTCAAACTCCTCAATTAAAACAAGAATGATTACTGCGTTCACATCTAGCTTTTTTATAACATCATTAACAATATTTATAGTACTACTGCTTTTTAACATGAGTCTTAAAATTGATTTACAAATAATAATGCCAAAAATTATTGCTATTACAATTGGTGCTCAAAGATTAATCCAAAGTTTAAGTAGTATTTTTAATAATTTTCAAAAAAACCTTTTCTTGAAACACCCAGTATTAGACGCCTTAAAGTTTATTAAAAAAATCAAAAGCAGCAAAAAACTAAAATTAAAAATAAATACAAAAAAAATAATTTTTAAAGAAATAGAATTAAAAAACATATCATATAAAATTAAAAATCAATACATCCTGAATAAAATTAATTTAAAGCTAAAATACAATGACAAAGTTTTAATTCATGGAAAAACAGGATCAGGGAAAACCAGCCTAATAGATGTTATTGCTGGTTTGACTTATGATTTTGAGGGGAAAATAAAAATTGCCAAACTCAATTTGTCTCGAGAGAAAAGTGAATTAATGAGAAATCTTGTGTCTATGGTTCCACAACAGATTTTTATTTTTCAATCAACTATTCAAGACAATATAGTATTTGAAGAAATTAATAAAGATGTAGATATGAACAAATTGAAAAAATGTATAAAATGTGCAGACCTGGAAGACTTTGTAAGTATTAGAAAAAACAAGCTTAATTATAAATTAAATTTTGATGGTCAAAATATATCAGGTGGTCAAAAACAGAGAATTGGAATTGCGAGAGCACTCTATAAAGATACACCTATTATTATTTTTGATGAAGCTACTAATGCATTAGATTTTGAAACAGAAAAGAAAATTTTTGAAAATATTAATAGGTTTTACAAGGATAGACTTTTAATTTGTATTAATCACAATGCAAGGATAGGTAATTATTTTAATAAAAAAATAAATTTAAGTAAAAAGTAGAAATCATTTTATACCTACAATAAAATATCCTGTGGTCAATTTTTTAGAAGGTATAATTTTTTGAATAAAAATAATTATTGGATAAAATATTATATTGATAATAATAAATAGTTTACCAATCACTCTCGAAAAAAAGGATTTTTCTTTTTCTAATCGAATAATATTTACGAAAATACTTTCGAGCCAACCATTCCTTCGTAAAACTTTTACTTGAGAAAAATCTTTAAAAATTAATTTACAACCATATTCAGTAAACCTGAAAAAATCATTAGGTTCATCATGTATATGAAAATTGAATGGTACAGAAGCTAAACACATATCACCATTGCCTAAAGTTTTATAGATATTCTCCATAGCCTTAAAAGGATTTTGACAATGTTCTAGTGTTTCAAAAATGCAAATTACATTAGGATAAAAATTAACAGTAAAACTACTAGAGCAGATGTCCATTATTTCATTTGGTTCTCTAGATTTGTCAATATCTATTGAATAATAATTACTAACATTTTTTTTTAATAATTCTTCAACAGGCCCCCCAGAACCTATATTAAGACAGTTTATTTTTGTGACATTCTTTAATTCATTACAAATAAATTTGTATAAGTTTTTTCTGGATATTTTTTTACTAAGGTAATGTAAAAGACTCATTTAATGATAAATATTATTTTATTTAAAAACATCGTTGTAAATATCTATATTACAATGTATTAAAAATTATGGCTATAAATATTTTAGAAGAAGATAGACATAAAAGAAAATTTTTAAACTTTATCTTAAATAGTATTGAAAAAATAGATAACCCAAAAATCTTAGAATTTGGAGTGAGCGATGATGCAATGTCCACTGGGTTTTTATTGGATTTATGTAAGAAAAATAAAGGGAACCTTATTTCTGTAGATTTAAATGATTATGAAAAAAAATTTATATCAGAGAATTGGAAATTTATACATTCTCGTGACGATAATTTTTTTCTAATAGATGAGAATTTAACAGTTCCTTTAGATGTTATTTATTTGGACACTATTCACAAAGCTAATCATGTAAAAAAAATTTTTTACCATTACTATTCAAAATTAAAAGTGGGGGGTTTTTTTTTTATAGACGATACATCATGGATTCCATACACAAGAAAGCATGATAAAAATAATTTTTTTTATGAAATAAATAATCAGGAAACTTTTATAGAATTATTAGAAATATATAATAACAATACTAAAAAATTTGATATAGAATTTTCATTTGTTGGAACTGGAATTGCAAAGATTATAAAATTAAACAACAGCGAATTAGCCAAACCTACAAAAATTTTATCTAGACGTCTCTCAGTAATCAATTTTTTAAGAAAAATTTATCTATTAACAATAAAAAAATTCGTAAAAAAATGATGAGATCTTATTAATAAATGAATTATTTATTAAAAAAAAAAAATAAATTAATAAAAATATAAAGTATTTTAATAAAAAATAAAAAATGAAAAAAACATGATCAAATATTTCAATATTGGACTAAATCTATCTGATCAAGTTTTTTTCATAAAGCAAATTTTTTTAGGTAAATCATTCATGAGAGCTACCCATAATTTATTTTTAAAAAAAAAAATAAATATTAATGTTTTTACTGCAGACCTAGGAAGTGGAAGTAAAAATGATTATCAAAAATATATATTCAAAAATAAATTTTTATTAGACAGTTATGACTTATTTAAAAAAGATAGTAACACTAAACCCCTTAACCTAGAAAAAAGATTCAAACTTAAAAAAAAGTATAAGTGCATTATACTATTTAATGTAATGGAGCATATTTATAATAAAAATATTTTAATTAAATCTATAAATAAAAGTTTAAAAAAAAATGGTCGTCTAGAATTATTCATACCTTTTATGTATAGATTTCATGGTGATCCTGACGACTACGTAAGATTAACACATGTTTATCTAGAAAAATTTTTGAGACTTAATGGATTTAAAGTAAGCACAACATTAATTGCAACAGGACAAATGAATGTAGTTTCTGAAATATTATTTAAATATTTTAAAAATAGCATCTTGAAATTTTTATTTTCTAATATTTTAACAATCTTAAATAAAATTTTTTATTACGTGTCAAAAGATTTTAGAAATTATTATTGTGGTGTTCATTGTAGTTGTATTAAAATTAAATGAGAACAATAAGTTATATTTCTGAGATTTCTTTACCAAGTTCATCAGCTTATGCTCAGCATGTATTAAAAATTAGTGATACTTTCTCAAAGCTTTACAAAACAAATTTATTTTTATTTTCATCTAATGGGAATTATAAAGCACAAAAAAAAAAATATTTATTAAAAAATAAATTTAATATTATTCCATATAAAAAAAAAATTGGTAAAATAAGCTTTCTAAAAAGATTACGATATTCATACTGGGTAAAAAATAAGATTGAGGTAAATTCTCTGGTCTTATCAAGAAGTATTTTGGCAAGTTTAGTGCTTTCACTTTATAAAATAAAAAATATTTTAGAATTGCATCATCCACCCTCAGGAATAACAAAATACATATTTAATTTTTTTAGATTTTTTAAATTAGATTCTTCTATTAAATATATTTTGATAAGTAAAAATTTAAGTAGATTTATGAAAATAGAAAAATCAATCGTTTTAGATGATGCAGTTGATATTCAAGATTATATTAAATACAAAACAAAAAAAATTAAATATGAGTTTACATATATTGGAAGTTTATTTAATGGAAAGGGCTTTGAAGTAATAGATTATCTATCAAAAAATTTTCCTAATAATAAATTTTATGTCTTTGGAGATCTAACAACCCTGGATAAAACCATTTATAATCTTGATATATTAAAACATAGAAAAAATTTATTTTTAAAAGGTTACATCGAATATAAAAAAATTCCTAAAATTTTGTCCATGTCAAAGTTTTTATTAATGCCATATCAAAATAAAGTACATGTTAATTCGAAAGACTTAGAAGTGTCAAATTTTATGTCACCACTTAAACTATTTGATTATTTAGCATCTAGTCAAATAATTATTGCATCTAAGATGCAAGTTTATTCACATATATTAAAAGATAATTATAACTCTATTTTAGTTAATAATTATAATTTCAACAATTGGAAAAAAAAAATTAATTTTGTATTAAAAAATAAGAATACACTTTCATATTTAGGTATTAATTCAAAAAAGCTAGCCTTTAAATATACATGGGATAAAAGAGTCAAAAAAATTATTGAATGGCATAATAATTAAAATGAATTTTTTAAAAAAAAAAATTGTTTTCCTGATTTTTAAAAATAATTATAGATTAAATGCTCTTGGTAATTTTGCAAAAACAAATTTTTATGATAAATTTATAGTAATTAATCTTTCTGGAAGAATTAAGTCTGTAATAGGTAAACTTTTTTATAAATTAAATATAGGTAAATTTATATCTATTGATGGAGACCCTTTTTTATATAAACAAAATAACTCTATAAACATATGGTTTACTGGGCCAAAATTAAGAATTAAATCTCAATATATTAATTTTGCAAATAACTACGTAAATATAATAAACCCTGCAATTGTTGAAATAGATAATTATTTTCATATATATCCAATAATAAAACCACGAAAAATATGTTTTAAAAAAGCTAGAAAAATTATTTTCATGGGTAAGTTTTTTTTTGAACCATATGATGAAATGTATTTTAACCATAATAAATTATTAGATTTAAAAAAAGATATACTAATGAATTTTAAGGTTATAGATGAAAAAAAATTTTGGAGTGATAGATTTAATGATGATGAAATAAAAAAAAAATTTGATAATTATAAAATAATAAAAACTTTTTTAAGAACTGAAATTTTAAATAGAATTAACAAAGAATTCAAAAATCATTTTTTTGTATTTGGTACTTCAGATGAAAAAAAAGAATTTAAAATTTTAAAACCTGTTTATGATCTTAATAAAATTAAAAAAATCTACCAAGGTAATATTTGTATAGACACTGGTTCAATTTTAGGCAGTGTTACTTTTGCACCAAGAGCAATTCAAATATTGGAGTCAGGTGGTCTACTACTTCAGACACATCAACATGACAGCAAAGAAAAATTAAAAGAAATTTATAGTGAAATTACCTCAAATAGTATCAACCAATTATTAGAGCAAATTGATATATTGTTAACGAACCATGATAAATGCGTTGATTATGTCAATAAAACTGACCAATTCTTAATTGGTTGTAGAAAAAAAATTTCAGATTCGTTAAATAACGCATTTAATATAAAAAGATAATTTTTAAGAATTAAAAAATAGTTACTGATATAGATAAAACCAAAAATATAATAGCTTGAAAACAAAAAAAATTTTTTATTGGTCACCGTTTTTTGGAAAAGTAGCAACAGTTTATGCTGTAATTAATTCAGCAGAAAGTTTTTCAAAATATTCACAACTTCACTATCAGCCATACATTGTAGATTGTTTCAATGAATGGGGAGAGTTTAATTATGAAATAAATAAAAAAAAAATAAACATTATCAAGCTTAATAAAAAAATCCATTACAATGTAAATATTCATGGTTTCTTTAAAAGCCGATTTTTATATATTATAGCTTTTATTATTTCATTCTTTAAGCTTAAAAAATTATTAGAAAGTGAAAAACCTGAATTTTTAATAATTCACTTATTAACTTCATTACCTATAATTCTATATGCTATTTTTAATTTCGACACTAAATTAATACTTAGAATCTCTGGTTTACCAAAACTTAATTTATTTCGTAGGACATTATGGAAATTTTTTTCAAAAAATCTTAAAGCAATAATAACACCAACTGAAGAAACTAAAAATATTTTGATAAAGGAAAAAATTTTTGACGAAAAAAAAATATTTCATTTAAAAGACCCTATAATTAATATTCAAAAAATTAAAGTTGATTTAAAAAAAATAAATGAACATATAAAATATAAAAAAGCATATTTTGCTATAATTGGCAGATATACCAAACAAAAAAACCATATGATATTAATAAAAGCAATTAAAGAAATGAAAAATGAACTTAAAGATTATGAATTTTATATTGTAGGATATGGGGAGTTAAAAAAAAATTATGTTAATTATATTAAACAATATGAGTTAGATGATCATATAAAACTCATAGATTATACAAAAGATATATATTCAATTATAAAACACTCAAAATGTATAATTTCCACTTCTTTATGGGAAGATCCAGGTTGGATAATGATTGAAGCATCATCAATGGGAATTCCTGTAATTTCAAGTGATTGTCCTAATGGCCCTAAAGAATTTCTGGATAATAACAAGTGTGGATTATTATTCAAAAATAATTCGATTGAAGATCTCAAAAAAATTATTTTGCATTTTATTAATTTACCAAAAAAATCTGTAACTTCTATGACATTAAGTGCTAAGAAAAAATCAAAATACTATACAAAATATCATCATTATAAGAATTTTTCTAAGATATTAGATAAAACTTATTAATTAAATAAATTCATTCACTGTATCAAAATATTCTTTAAGGTTTTTGTTGAGAGAGAATCTGTATAGTTTTTTTCTAGCATATTTTAATTTTGCATTACAAATTTTTTTATTGTTAATGTAGTACAAAATTTTTTTTGCTAGGTTTCTAAAATCACTAGTTTTAAAAAGTAATCCACCTTTTCCTTTTGATAAAATTTCATTTGGCCCAGTTGGGCAGTCACTAGAAATAACAAATTTATTTAATACTAGTGCTTCTAGCAATACATTAGGAAGACCTTCATATTTGGATGAAAGAATAAAAACTGTAGATTTTTTAATTAAAGGGTAAGGATTATTTTGAAAATTAACTAACTTTACAATCTTATTTAATTGATTTTTATTTATGTATTCTTTTAAGATTTCTTTTTTAACTCCTCTGCCCATAATGATTAATTGTATTTTCACTTGATCTTTAATTTCATTAATTGCCTTGAGAAGTGTGAGTTGATCTTTTTGATCAACATATCTACCTACATTTATTAATTTAAGGGTGCCGTTATTTTGGAAGAGAGTTTTTTTTATTTTTTGATTAGACAGTTTAATAATTTCATTTATATTCAGTGGATTATATATACATTTGGCTTTTATATTAAACTTATCATAAAGTTTTTTTTTAAAGTCTAAACTATTAACTACAGTCATATCAGCTTTTTTTAAAAAAATTTTAAAAATTAAATTTTTTAAAAAATTTTTGGACCAACCCTCAGGTGAAGAATTAGATCTAATAATAATCTTTACATTAAATAACTTGGCAATAATTACACAGTACAAGTTTGCCTGGAATGAAAAAATAACATAATTTTTATTGATAAATATTTTTTTTATTAATAAAATAATACAAATAAAATATTTTATTTTTCTAGTTCCTGAGTCCCAATAATTATATTTTGGAGTGATAAAGCTTATTCTTTTATCAAAATTTTTTTTAAATTTTTTTGACGCAGTAATTAAAAAAATATTTTCTATTTTAGATGCTAAATAATTTGAAATTAAGAATAAATTTTTCTCTACACCCCCACCTTCAATTGAGGGTATAAATATTATAACATTTTTTTTCATTTGAAAATTATTATGAATATATTTCTAAAATATTAATTAATATATAAAACATTATAATTTAATTAATATGATTAATTGTTATTAAAACAAGGTGAAAACAAGCTATTATTAAAAATTAATTTAGTGTGTTTATGATGAAAACAGCATGAATTTATTGTAAATATTAACTCTCAAATAAAAAAAAAATGGATCTTATTAGTATAATTTTACCGTATTATAAAAAAAAACATTTTATTAATAAAACAATTAAATCAATATTAATTCAAACACATCAAAAATTTGAGTTGTTAATAATCTATGATGATGAAGATAAAGATGATCTAATTTACATCAAAAGACTGATTAAGAAAAATCCGAGAATTAAATTTATAGTAAACAAAAGAAATCTAGGAGTTTCAAAGTCTAGAAATAAAGGAATTGTAGAATCTAAAGGTAAATATATTTGCTTCATTGATGCTGATGATATTTGGAAAAAAAATAAATTAAAAATACAATTAGATTTTATAAAAAAAAATAAATGCTATATGTGTCACTCTAATTACAAAATTATTAATAAAAATGATAAAACAATTGGCTTGATGAAAGTTAAAAAGATTTTAGAATATAATGATCTCTTATATTCCTGTGATATAGGGCTATCAACAGTAATGATTGATTCTAAATTAAAATCAAAAATTATATTTCCAAATATGAAAACTAAAGAAGACTTTATATTATGGCTAAAACTCTCAAAAAAATTTAAATTCCATGGAATACAAAAAGATCTTGTATATTGGCGTAAAGGCAAAACATCCAAAGATTATATAATTCAAAAAATTAAAGATGCATTTACTCTTTACTCAAAATATGAAAAGTTTAATATTTTTAAATCCTCTTTATTTGTGGTGATACTTTCATTTAATTTTTTTAAGAAAAGTTTTATACAAAAAATATCCTAATGATTAAATTTATACTTTATTTTATGATTCATTATTTGATTAATAAAATATTTGTTAAAAAAGAATTTTTAATAGATCAAATAGAAACATCAGCACATAAAAAAAAAATTGTTACAAATTCAATAACTCCTTTATCTGGAGGATTTATCTTTATAATTATTTTTCCATTTATAGACATTAGTCAGAATTATATTTTATTGTTTAGTTTATTATTTCTCTATATTTTAGGACTGATGTCAGATATTAATTACATATCATCTCCAAAGATTAGAATAATTCTTCAAACAGTATGTATTTTAATTTTTATAATTATGGATGATCTTTTAATTAAATCATTATCTAATGAAATATTAGATAAAATTTTAACCTTAAGAATATTTAATGTTTTTTTTCTATTAATTTGTTTACTTGTTTTAGTAAATGGATTTAATTTTTTAGATGGGATTAACACATTGCTTATTGGAAATTTTATAATTAGTTTAATATTTATTTATTATGCTTCTAAAAATAATGATTTAATTTTAGACTTTGTGTTTATTGAAAATTTGTTGATATTATTTTTTGTTATATATATTTTTAATTTTTTTGGAAAATCTTTTTTGGGTGATTCAGGTGCGTATGCAATAAGCTTTTTAGTGGGTGTAATATTTATTAATTTTGCCTATAAAAATTATCTGTTTGTATCACCATACTTTATAGCAAGTATATTATGGTATCCAGCAATTGAAAACTTGTTTTCAATTGTGAGAAGATTATATTCAAGCAATAGATTATCTGAGGCTGACAATAGTCACTTACATCATTTTTTATACATGTATTTTACTAAAATATTTTTTAAAAAAAGTAATTTATTTATTAATACTTTTACAGGAGCTATTATTAATATTTATTTAATTATGTCAGCTTTTATTGCAACATTACATTTTAATAATACAAAAATTTTATTATTAATAATACTTATAAATTCTTTTTTTTACTTTTGTATATATTATTTTTTATCAAAAAAAAAAATTTTTAGTGATTAATTTTTTATTTAGATTTAAAAAAAAATAGTTTAATCATGCATATTAATATCAACATACCATCTTTTAAAGGACTAACTTTTTTAACCCCAGCAATTCTTGCTCTTTCATGTGAGGCAATTGACATGATTTTCATATTACTTTTTTTTGCCTTTATAGGCAGCTCAACACATAGTCCAAAGTCTTTTTGAACTAAATTTAGTTGCTTAGCCTTTTCTGATCTACCAATCACAAAAGTGTATAAAATATCTGAAATATGTAGTCTAAAAAATATATTACCAATGAAAGTAAAAATATAATTACCAATTAAAGTAATAAATGTATCATCTTCGCTACCAGCATTTCGTTGGTATCTTGATGCAAATAAAAAATCATAATTTTCATTATGTATAGTGCTTTGCATTAAATCTAATTCAGTAGGATTAAAAGAACCATCAGCATTGAAAATACAAAAATATTCTGTTTTGCACTTATTGATACCCTCAATGATAGCATCCCCATATCCTAAATTTTTTTGATAAATGATATTAATATCATAATCTTTAATTGATTGAATCGTTGCAGTGTCTGTATTGTGTAACACAACATCAATTTTATAATCATATCTTTTTAATTCATCTAAAACACAAGGTAAGCTTTCTGATTCATTCTTAGCAGGAATTATTAAGGTCAATTTATTCATTATAAAAGTATATAATACTTACTTTGTGAAAGTTATTAGATTTATATAATACATATGTCAAACAAGAATAATTCTTATTATTCGCATAATAAATATTAAGATAAAGAAAAATAATATATAAATTGATAAAATGTATAATCTAATATTACTTTTTACTTATTATTTCATTATTATTATTTCAATACTTGGATATGGACTTTACTTTTTAAAACTTTTAGATAAAAAAATAACTAATAACAACTTTGGATATGTAGGGTTATTTGGATTATATACAATTTTAATTTATTCTTATGTAAGTAATTTCTTTTTTGCTCATTCGTACACCCATAATATATTACTTATCACTTTAGGGATTATTTTATTCCTCGTAAAATTTTTAAAACATTATTCTCAATTTAAAAAAGAAATATTTTTAACATTTATAGTATTTTTCTTAATATCAAGCACTATACTATTACATAAAAACCATGATGATTTTCCATATTATCATTTTCCTTACACATATTACTTAACACAGCAAAGCTTTTATATTGGTGTGGGCCAGTTTAACCATGGCTTTAGAACACCATCATCAATACTTTACTTAAATTCTTTATTTTATTTGCCAGGAGCTAAATATTACTTATTTCACTTTACAGCAATCTACATTTTAGGATTTACAAATATTATTTTACTTAAAAAGATTCATAATTTTTTTGATTATTTTAGAATTCAAAATCAAAAAATAGATCACATTAATTATTTAAGCTTGCTTTCATTAATTTTTATAAATATTTTCTTCGCAAGAATTGCTGAACATGGCACAGATAGATCTGCACAAATATTAATATTTTTATTAATAATAGAAATACTAGTTTTTGCTAAATTGAAAAAAAATAAAGAATCAGATCTATTTAATATTTATTTATTAGGTGCAATTATAATTTCATTAAAGGCATTTTACATATTGTATATATTATTTATTGTCCCTTTAATTTATTTAGTTAGGAAAAAAAATCAAAATTATATTAAAATAATTATTTTTTTATTTTTTAATAAATATTGTGTTATGTTTCTATCTTTATTATCCTTGGTTTTATTTACTTATTTTATAAATACAGGATGCCTAATATACCCTGTAAGCATGACATGTTTTGAAAGCTTTGCATGGAGCATACCAATTTCTGAGGTTGAAAAAATGAATAACCACTATGAAGTATGGTCCAAAGGAGGATTAACACCAAATTCTAGAGTTACTAACCCTGATGAATATATTACAGGATTTAATTGGGTTAGTAATTGGATGAATATTTATTTTTTTAACAAGGTTTCAGATTTCATTCTTGGGATATCTGTATTAATTATAATTGTGGGGATTTTTTTTAAAAAACAATTTTTTCAAATGAAAATAAATAAAATAAAGAATTATATATATATAATTTATTTCATAATAGTAATTTTAGGAGTTGAGTGGTTTTTTAATCATCCTGCATTGAGGTATGGAGGCTATTGTATCATAGCACTCATATTTTTTTTACCAATATGCTTAAAACTTGAATCAAAAAAAATAGATTATAAAAAATATACTAAGAATATCTTTATTTTGATATTTGTAGCAGTATTGGCTCTTAATATGAGGAATGTTATAAGAATAAATAAAGAAATAAAAATTTATAATTATGAACCAATTAAAAATACTTTTTATTTTACAAGCAGTCATTATTTTAGAATTCAAGTATTAATGGATGAGTTTTTGATTAAATATAGAGACTGCTTAGCCGCAAAAAAAGATTGTAAATTAGAAAAGCAAAAAATAATAAAAGAATATGGCAAAATTATATTTAAAAATAAATGATTAAAGAATTAGTTTTATTCTCAATGAGTATTTTTGATTATTTTCATCAAAGAAAAATTATTATTTTTCTTAAAAAAAAAAATTTGAAAAGGATTAGTATTTTTTTAGATGTGGGGGCACATAAAGGAGAGTCAATAAATTTATTTTCCAAAAATATGGAAATTAAAAAGGTTATTTCATTTGAGGCTAGTCCAAAAAATTTTGAATTTTTAAAAAAGAAGAAAGATTATTATTCAAAAAAATTTCCAAATACAGAAATAATAATTGAAAATATTGCACTAGGATCTGAAAATAAAGAAAAAGTATTTAAACAATTTAATGAAAGCTCTTCCTCTACTCTAAATGATATAAATGAAAAATCAAAATATTTCAAAAATAAATTTAAATTACTTAATTTCTTAAGTAATAAGAAAATATATGAAACTTTTAAAGTACAAGTTAAAACATTAAATGATTATTTAGAAAAAAATATTATTAATAAAGTAGATTTTCTTAAAATTGATACTGAGGGTTATGAATATGAAATTTTAAAAGGGCTAGAAAGTAAAATTGATTGTGTAGATTTTATAATGTTTGAGCACCATTATGATAATATGATAAAAAAGAATTATACTTTTTTGGATATTAATCATTTATTGATAAGAAAAAATTTCAAGCAAATATATAAATCTAAAATGCCATTTAGAAAAACGTTTGAATATATTTATTGCAAAAGTTAGAAACTGTCTGTAAAATTAATTTATACAATAATTTTTTAATCAAAAATGAAAAAAAAAATAGCTCTAATATTTGGTATAACAGGTCAAGATGGATCTTATCTCGCTGATTTTTTATTAAAAAAAAAATATGTAGTTCATGGAGTAAAAAGAAGATCTTCATCTTTTAACACTGGAAGAATTGACCACCTTTATCAAGACCCTCATGAAAAAAATAGACAATTCATTCTACACTATGGTGATGTGACTGATGCAATTTCTGTTTCTTCTTTAATTAAAAACATCAAAGCTGATGAAATCTATAATTTAGCTGCACAGTCACATGTGGCAGTATCTTTTGAGGTGCCAGAATATACAGCAAATGCAGATGGTCTTGGAGTATTAAGAATATTGGAAGCGATAAAGTTTCATGGCTTAGAAAAAAAAACTAAATTTTATCAAGCTGGAACCTCAGAAATGTTTGGCAAAGTTGCAGAAACTCCCCAAACAGAAAAAACACCATTTTATCCAAGAAGCCCTTATGGCGTAGCCAAAACTTATGCTCATTGGATAACAGTTAATTATAGAGAGTCTTATAATATGTTTGCATGTAATGGTATTTTATTTAACCATGAGAGTCCTGTAAGAGGAGAAACTTTTGTTACAAAAAAAATAGTTAGTGGATTGTGCAAGATAAAGCTGGGTAAACAGAAAAAGCTATTTTTAGGTAACTTGAATGCGAAACGAGACTGGGGGCATGCAAAAGATTACGTAGAGGCAATGTGGAAAATGCTACAAAAAAAAGTGCCTGGTGATTATGTTATTTCTACAGGCAAACAATATTCAGTAAAAGATTTTGTTAACCTAGTGCTAAAAGAACTAAATTTGAAATATTATTGGAAAGGTTCTGGTATTAATACAAAGTGCTTTAATGAAAAAGGCAATACTGTAATCGAATGTGATAAAGCATACTACAGACCCCTTGAAGTAGATTCTTTATTAGGAAATTCTAGCAAAGCAAGAAGAGAGTTAAATTGGAAACCAAGATATAATATAAAAGAGTTAGTTAAAGAAATGGTTTATTCAGAGTTAAATGATTAAATTAAGTTCAAAAATTTATGTAGCTGGACACAATGGATTGGTTGGGAGTGCAATTGTAAGAAAACTACAGAAAAAAGGTTATAGAAACATTATTACTTCTGATAGAGCAAAACTTGATCTTACAAATCAATCAGATGTACTTAAATTTTTAAAAAAAAATAAACCTGATTTTATTTTTATAGCAGCAGCAAAAGTTGGAGGAATATATTCAAATAACAAATATAAAGCAGATTACATTTATGAAAACTTGTCAATTCAGACCAACATAATAAATGGTGCATTTGTAGCAGGCATTAAAAACCTACTGTTCCTAGGCTCTAGTTGTGTTTACCCAAAAAAATGTAAACAACCAATAAAAGAAAATTATTTATTAACAGGCCCATTAGAATCAACCAATGATGCATATGCTATTGCAAAGATAGCAGGTATTAAAATGTGTCAAAGTTACAATGAACAATATAAGACTAATTACAAATGCTTAATGCCAACAAATACATTCGGACCCAATGATAAGTATGATGAATTAAACTCTCACTTTCTTCCCGCGCTAATTAAAAAAATTGATAAATTAAAAAATACCCAAAAAAATACACTTACATTATGGGGCAATGGAAAAGCCAAAAGAGAAGTTATACACGTTGACGATATTGCAGATGCATGTGTTTATTTTATGAATAAAAAAGTAATGCCATTACTTGTAAATATTGGAACAGGAAAAGACTACACTATTGAATATTATGCAAGGCTCATTGCAAAAACTATCTTGCCTAATAAAAATATTATAATCAAGTATGATCGCTCTAAACCAAATGGAACGCAAAGAAAAGTTATGGATATAACTTTAGCTAAAAAATTTGGCTGGAAATATAATATTGATCTTAAAAAAGGTATATTGAGTACTTATCAATCGTATTTAAAGTAAAGTAATTTAATTTATGAAAAATATTATTGTTGTAACTGGTGGTGCTGGATTTGTAGGTTCAAATCTTATCTCATTATTATTAAAAAAAACAAAATTTAAAATTATTAGTATTGATAATTATTCAACAGGAAAAAAAAATAATCACAAATTAGATAAAAGAGTTTTATACATTAATGATAATACAAAAAATATTTCATCAATATTAAAAAAAAAAAAAGATAAAATAAAAACAATTTTTCATTTTGGTGAATTTTCTAGAATATATCAAAGCTTTTTGAAGATGAATGAATGTATCAATTCTAATACAATTGGATCACACGAAGTCTTTAATTTTTGCCTTTTGAATAAAATAAAACTTCTATATTCAGCAACGTCAGCTAGTATTGGCAATAAAGGTAATGATAGAAATTTATCTCCTTATGCATTTACTAAAGCTAAAAACCTTGAGATGCTAGAGAATTTAAAAAAGTGGTATAAATTTAAATTTGAAATAATTTATTTCTACAACGTATATGGACCAAAACAAATAGAAACTGGATCTATGGCTACTGTAATTGGAATATTTGAAGATCAATTTAGAAAGAAGATGCCATTAACTGTTGTTAAGCCTGGTACTCAATCAAGGAGATTTACTCATATTTTTGATACCATTGAAGCCTGTTATTTTGCATGGAAAAAAAATAAATGCAGACATTATAGTATATCTAATAAAAAAAGTTATACAGTCCTAGAAGTTGCGAAAATGTTTAATATTCCAATTAAGCTTTTACCTCCTCGAAAGGGAGAGAGATATGCCTCAGCCTTAACAAGCATGAATTTATCTAATAAAGTCTATAAGCTCTTTGGTACAATAAAACTTAAAGAATACGTGAAAAACTTTAAAAAAGATCTAGTAAAATAATATTTTTCATTGTTTACAATTTTTTTAAATTAGGTATAACACTTTCGCCGGTGATTATTGCGAAGGAGTTATACCCGATCCCATTCCGAACTCGGAAGTCAAGCCCTTCAGCGCCAATGGTACTTTGTCTTAAGACACGGAAGAGTAGGACATTGCCGGCTAATAAAAAAAATTATGAAAATTAAAAGCTCATTAAAATCATTAAAAAAAAGAGATCTTAATTCTAAACTTGTTAGAAGAAGAGGTAGAGTTTATATAATAAATAAAACTAATCCTAAATTTAAAGCCAGACAAAAGTAGTTTTTATGGATAATCAAAACCATAAAGATACTTGGAGCAATTTTACCAAATTTGTATTGTGGGGAACTGTCGCGGTTATTGCTGTTTTAGTTTTAATGGCAATATTCTTACTATAGAATCTTTTCATGAGAATCGTTTCAGTTTTAGAAAATCAGTTAATTGAAAAAAGAATTGCAATCACACCTGATATAGCCAAGAAATATATAGCTCTTGGTTTTGAAGTTTATCTGTCTGAAAAATATGGTGAGCATTTAGGTTTTAAAGATAATGATTACAAAAAATTAGGAGTTGTAGTCTCTAAGAATGAAGATGAAACTCTTAGTAACGCAGACATTATTGTTCAATTAGGTTTATTATTAGATAAAAATCTTGAACTCTTAAAAGAGAACCAAACTCTTGTGGGAGTATTTAATCCACATATTAATAAAAAAAAAATAGAAATTTTAGCTAAAAAAAAAATAAACGTTTTTTCATTAGAAATGCTACCAAGAATAACTAGGGCTCAATCAATGGACATACTTTCTTCCCAAGCTAATCTTGCTGGATATAAAGCGGTTATAGAGTCATTTGCAAATTTTGAAAAAGCTATACCGATGATGATGACTGCTGCAGGAACAATTCCTGCTGCAAAAGTATTAGTAGTAGGTGCTGGTGTTGCTGGTCTTCAAGCAATTGCAACAGCAAAGAGAATGGGTGCTGTAGTCTTTGCAACAGATGTTAGAATGGCGTCAAAAGAGCAAGTTGAAAGTTTAGGTGGAAAATTTTTAACTGTAGAAGTGTCAGAGAATCTTGAAACAGAAGGTGGGTATGCAAAAGAAGCTTCAGATGAATTTAAAAAAAAACAAGAAGAACTATTAGCAGAAACGTTAAAAAAAATTGATATTGTAATATGTACCGCTTTAATTCCTGGTAAAAAAGCACCACTAATTATTAAAGATAACATGATAGCTAATATGAAATCTGGTTCTATTATTTATGATTTAGCTGCTGTTCAAGGGGGTAATGCAGCTTTTACAGAGGTGGATAAGATTGTAATTAAAGAAGGTGTTAAAATTATGGGTGAAACAAATGTTCTTAACAAACTACCTGTTTCTGCATCAAACTTATATTCAAAAAACGTATTTAATTTTGTGTCAAATTTATATGATAAAGAAACTAAAAAAGTTAATATTAATTTAGAAGATGAAATAATTGAAAAAACATTGATCAAATAAACTTATGGAAATAGATCCCTTTATATTTAGATTAAGCATATTCATTTTATCAATTTTTATTGGATATTATGTTGTTTGGAGTGTTACTCCATCTTTGCATACTCCCTTGATGTCGGTTACAAATGCAATCTCATCAGTAATAATTGTTGGAGCTATTATTGCAGGTTTAGCTGGAAATTCTGAGGGTGGCTTTACTATTTCAAATATTCTGGGTTTCTTGGCCATATCCCTCGCTGCTGTAAATATATTTGGTGGGTTTTTGGTGACGCAACGAATGCTTCAAATGTATAAAAAAAAAAAGAAAGGTAAATAGTTATGTCAGCAAATTTATCAGCAATATTTTACTTAATTTCAGGGGTATTATTCATATTGGCATTAAGAGGTCTTTCATCACCCGAAACATCAAGACAAGGTAATTTTTTTGGAATTCTAGGTATGACGATTGCCATTACAGTCACTTTTTTATCAATTGGAAGTTTCTCTAGTGGTCTAACCTATGTATTAATCTTTTTATTAATTGGTGGATTAATTGGTGCCTTTATAGCTTATAAAATACCAATGACCGCTATGCCAGAATTGGTGGCAGGATTTCATAGTTTAGTAGGTCTATCAGCAGTTCTGGTTGCAATCTCAGCTTTTTTAAATCCAGAAGTGTTTAATCTTGGATCTCCTGGAAGTATAAAGCTCGCAAGCTTAATTGAAATGTCAATTGGAGCAGCAGTTGGAGCCATAACTTTCTCAGGTTCAATTATTGCATTTCTAAAACTACAAGGAATAATGTCAGGATCACCAATAACTTTTAGAGGACAACATTTACTTAACGCTTTATTATTGAGTTCAATCATAATTTTAACCTATTTACTATGTTTGACACAATCATCTAATTTTTTTTGGATATTATTACTAGTATCATTTTTGATAGGCTTTTTATTAATTATTCCAATTGGTGGAGCTGATATGCCAGTAGTAATTTCTATGTTAAATTCTTACTCAGGCTGGGCTGCAGCTGGAATTGGATTTACTCTAGAAAATAGTGCATTAATTATAACAGGAGCTCTTGTGGGTTCTTCAGGTGCAATTTTATCATATATAATGTGCAAGGGTATGAACCGTTCTTTCTTTAATGTAATATTAGGAGGTTTTGGTGCTTCAGAGCAGTCAACATCTTTAAGAGATAAAGAATATAGACCAGTTAAAAGTGGTAATGCAGAAGATGCTGCATTTTTAATGAAAAATGCATCGTCAGTTATAATTGTACCAGGATATGGAATGGCAGTAGCTCAAGCGCAACATGCATTACGAGAAATGGTAGATACGCTAAAAAAAAATGATATAAAGGTAACTTATGCAATTCACCCTGTAGCTGGAAGAATGCCTGGACATATGAATGTGTTGTTAGCAGAAGCTAACGTGCCTTATGATGAAGTTTTTGAACTAGAAGAAATTAATAATGACTTTGCCAATGCGGATGTTGCATTTGTAATAGGTGCAAATGATGTAACTAATCCCGCTGCAAAAAATGATCCACAAAGTCCAATTTATGGAATGCCAGTTTTAGATGTTGAAAAATGTAAATCTGTATTATTTGTAAAAAGAAGTTTATCTCCTGGTTACGCTGGTATTGACAATGATTTGTTTTACAAAGAAAATACTTTAATGTTGTTTGCTGATGCTAAAAAAATGACAGAAGATATTACAAAAAACTTATAATTTACAAATTTTAAAGTACGTAATTTTTAAGCAGTGCTAGGGCTAGAAAGCCTCCAGAAAAAGAAAATAATTGTAAGTATTTAAATTTTTTATTAAAAAAGTGTTCTTTCAAATTAAACTCAAATAAGGTCAAAAAAAGTATAAATATTAAAGGATCATAATATTTATGATAAATTGTAAATTGAGGATTAAACAAAATAAGCAAAATTAATAAAAGATAATTATTCCAATTTTTAGATAAAACAGAATAAGAAACAATTAAAGATAAAGTAAAAACGCAATAAAATATAAAATTATTATCAAATATCATATTTGATAATTTGTGAAAAAAACCACCACCCCATCTACCACCATCAATAAATGGAAAATTGAAAAAATAAATATTTAAAACAGAAAACAAAAAAATGAATAAAAGTACTTGAAAATTTATTTTCAAAATGTCTATAAAAATCTTTTTCAAATTTAAGATGGGAAGAACAAAAAATAAAAACATGGTAGAAATTATCATTATCTTATTGGATAAATTATATACTTGTGTATTTTTAACACTAACACCTTGGGCGTTACCAAAACTAGAAAACACATCAGTATTTAGAATATAATAAATAGCTGGTATAGATAAAATTAAAGAATAAGAAAATAAAAAATATAAGTACTTTGAAAGCCTAATTTTTTGATAAATATGGAAAATAAAGTATAGAAAAAAAACAGCAAAGCTCGGATAAATATAAGAACTTAAGATCAGAAAAAATAATAATTTTAAAGATATTACAAAATATATTTTAATATCTATTTTTTTTTCAAGTTTTAAAAAATAATAAAGAGATATTATAAAAAACAATAGAGACCAAGTTATGCTATAGGGCCAAACTGATAGAGAGCGTATAGTTGGGGACAAAAAAACTGTAGAAGATAGAAGTATTAATGATATTTTTTTTTGATCTTTAAATTTTAACTCTAGACATTTGAAAAAAAAAATAGCTATAAGCAATGAAATTAAAGAGTTTAAAAGTCTGATAACTTCTAGTGAAAATACTTTATCTAAAAATCCAATTATTATCCAAAAAATAGGTGAATTTCTTGTATGTATACTGTCACCAAACATTTTAAAAGTTTGAAAGAAATCACCATTAAAGGCCTGTGAAATTTTATAATGGTATAAAAAATCAGGTTTTGCTCCACCTAATGTATCTTCATTAAAAAAATAACCCAATAAAATTGTAAAATAAAAAAATAAAAAAACCAACTCTTCATAATTATAAAATTTTTTATAATTAAGATTCATTGCTAATTCTTTTTATTTATATTGGCACGAGATAAAAGAGTTTCTAATGAAGTGTCAGGTTTAATTTCATAATATATTTGGTAAGAAAAAAGTCCTTTAGAAATCTTAATTAGGAGTGAATTTATATAAATCAAAGTTTTACCAAAAATATTATTGCCTACAGCCAATGGAAAGGGAGCGGGGATCCCATGTACTTTAGTTATAGAAAAACCAAATTGTTCAACTAAGTGTTTAAAGCTAGAAAAAGTAAACAATCTGGTATGAGTTCTGTCTAATATGCCTCTTTTGCCATAGTTAAAAGAGCCAATTAAAAGCATTAATCTGATAATTATAAATGCAATATTAGGAGTAGAAATTAAAATTTTAACCTCTGTATTGGAGTTTACTTTATCCTTAAGAGCATGCATAAATTTTTCTGGGCTCATTAAGTGCTCAATAACATCTAAAACTATAATATAATTAAAGTTTTTATAATCAATATTGGGTAGTCCTTCATTCAAATCAAAAGATATATACTCATCAAGTTCATTTTTTTCTAATTTTTTTTCTTTATCAATTCCTACTATGTGGCAATTTTTTTTTTTCAAATGAGACCCTAACTCACCTTTATTGCATCCTAAATCAAGGACTGTAGAGTTTTCTTTAATAATATCTAACGTTATTGAGTGTGTACTATGAAAACTATCTTTAATTACATAATTTTCTTTTTTTAATTCTTTGGCACAATCAAATTTTCTATCATAAAAAATACCTATTTCTTGTAATTTAGCTTTTATATTAGTTGTAAAAACTTGATAAGCGTACTTAAGCCCATTTACATAAGATATTTCGTCACCATAATAAGTGGGAATTGGCAATTCTTTAATAGTTAGTTTTGCAAGTAAAAATTGAGCTATTATTTCGTTATCAAATGAATAATCATTTGTGTTTAATACATAAGGAATTTTTTTTAAAGAGCTTATTTTATAAATTCTATAGCCAGAGTGAAATTCTGTAAATTTTGTAGAAAATAAAGAATTTTGAAAAAATGTTAAAATTTTATTTCCTACAAATTTGTATAAGGGCATTCCACCTTTCAATGCACCATTTTTAGTCATCATTCTAGAGCCAAATACTGCATCAACAGTTTCTAAGTTTAAAGGCTCAACTAGTTCTTGAAGGTACTCTGGAGCATACTGCCCATCACCATGAACCAATGCGACAAAGTCAAAATTATTTTTTATAGCATACTCATAGCCTATTTTTTGATTACCGCCATATCCTTGGTTTTCAGGATTAGATAACATTTTATATTTAAAAAGATTATGTGTATTAAATCTTATAAACTCTTGAGCATACTCCACAGTTTTATCTGAAGAGCAGTCGTCATTAATTAAAATCTCAACATCATATTTTTTAGCAAGATCAGTATTAATTCTTTGTAGAACACTTTTTATAAATTTTTCATGATTATAAGCAACAATTAAGATTAATAGCTTTTTTTTTATATTCATATTTGTTATTAAATTTTAAACAATATTAAAGAACATTTTTTTACATGATATTTTATAAAAAAACAAAAGTTTCACATACGATAGAGTAAAATTAGATCAAAAACTTGATAAAAAATGTATAAATATTGTGAGGATTGGTTGCGGGGGACGGATTTGAACCGCCGACCTTCAGGTTATGAGCCTGACGAGCTACCAGACTGCTCCACCCCGCGGTATATTTAAATTCTATTCTTAAGCTTATTAAGCTTTTTAACTCGTTTAATATTTTCTTGAAGTATTCTTTTTTTTTTCTCTGATGGTTTCTCATAAACACTCTTAAGTTTAACTACTTTAAAAAACCCATCTCGCTGAAGTTTTCTTTTAAGAACTCTTAGCGCTTGTTCAATATTATTATCTTTAACTTCTATTTTCATAAATACTTCCAAAAAAATGATTAACTAGCACTATAAAATTTTGATGTCTATTAAATTTATTCATTATTTGACACTTCTCTTGTTTGCTTTGCCTTTTCTTTTTCTTTTTTTTCTCTTTTTATTCTTCTTTCAGCTTTTTCAATAGCTTCAACCAAATCTTTTTGAGAAAATAGTCCTAAAGCAACAGGATCTTTTGGATTTAAATTGTTATAATTCCAATAGCTTTTATTTTTAATTGAAGTTACTGAACCTTTAGTTACACCAACTAACTTTGCTATTTGGCTGTCTTTCAGCAATGAGTGGTGTTTAATTAACCATAATACCGAATCTGGTTTGTCCTGTCTTTTGGATAAAGGTATATATTTTTTGACCTTTTTATCTTCACTTGATATTTCAATATCAGTATTTTTAATCTGTAGATCTCTATTTTCATCATTTGATGATTGCTCGATTTCTTCTCTAGTAAGCTGACCAGATATAATTGGATTGTATGCCATTATCCCTTTTGCAACTTCTCCATCAGCTATACCTTGAACTTCTACCTCATGTAAGTTACAGAATTTTGAAATTTGTTTAAATGTAAGCGTTGTATTCTCTACTAGCCAAACAGCAGTTGCCATAGGCATTAATGGTATATTAGACATTTAATCCTTTTTTTCTGATCTGAAATTTTGAAATTTTTTATTGAATTTACTGACACGACCCTTATCCATTAATTTTTGTTTACCACCGGTCCAAGCAGCATGTGATTTAGGATCGATTTCTAGTTTTAGAACCTCTCCTTCTTTCCCCCAAGTTGATCTTGTTTCAAATTGAGTACCATCAGTCATTTCCACTTTAATCATGTGGTAGTTAGGGTGTATGTCTTTTTTCATATCGAGACTTATAGCAAAAGAATTTTATAAAACAATTAAAAGTTCTTTAATTTTTCAAGCATTTTATCGTTAATTGCCATGCTAGAGGCTCTTATTGCTATATTTTTATTTATGGTAAGGTCTATTTCGTTAATCATACCACCAGCTTCTTTTACAATTATTATTCCTGCAGCTATATCCCATAAATTTAGGTCATTTTGAAAATATCCGTCATATCTACCAGCTGCAACGTAAGCTATATCAAGTGCGGCACTTCCAGATTTTCTAATTTGTAAATCAATATCAATTTTTGATACTCCACCAGTTGCAAAAAGACAGCCGTTCAGCTCTTTCTTTTTTGAAACTCTTATTCTTTGATTGTTAAAAAAAGAACCATTATCTTTTTCAGCATAAAACATCTCATCTTTTATTGGGTCATAAATTAAACCTGAAACAATTTCATCTTCAGACTTTAACGCAATTGATATTGCAAAATGAGGAATTCCATGTAAAAAATTTGTTGTGCCGTCTATAGGGTCTATGATCCAAGTGTTGTTTTTATCTTTATTTATCTCAGATCCATCTTCCTCACTTATAATAGAGTAGTAGGGTCTTGCTTTTTTTAATTCCTCGATAATTATTTTTTCTGCTTTTAAATCAGCATTAGACACAAAATCATTTGGTCCTTTAACTGACACCTGTAATTTTTCCACTTCTCCAAAATCTCTAATTAAAGCTCTCGATGCTTTTTCAGCAGCTTTTATCATAATGTTAAGATTAGCTGAAATTGATTGCATAAGATTTATATTTTTTTAATATATTCCATAGTTCTAGTATCAACTATGACTTTATCTCCACTTTCAATAAAGGGAGGTACTTGAATATTTATTCCATTATCCAAAACTGCTGGTTTGTAAGAAGAAGAAACTGTTTGACCTTTAAGGGCAACATCTGTTGTTTCGATTGTGCTAGTAACTTGATTAGGTAACTCTACTGTTAAAGGGTTTTCATTATAAAAACTTATACTCACCTCTAAATTTTCTGTTAATAATTTCCCCTTTTCTCCAATAAGTTCTTTTTTTATATTAATTTGTTCATAAGATTTAGGGTTAATAAAATGATAGCTAGACTCGTCATCATAAAGATAATTAAACTTAGTTTCATCTAGCGAAGCTTTTTCTACAGATTCACTTGATCTAAATCTCTCATTTAATTTTGTATTTTTATTTACACTTTTCATTTCGACTTGTGCGAATGCACCACCTTTACCAGGCTTTACATGTTGAGTTTTTAAAACTTGCCATAGGTCACCCTTATATTCAATCAACATGCCAACTCTAATTTCACTTGCGTATAATTTCATTTTAATTTTTTAATAGCTTCTAATGGTTTGTATTTTTTATTATTCCAAATGTAGCCTGAAATAGCTAAAAAG
>Ga0307986_10000151_pt1 | contig 50245 bp, 39 predicted proteins | sample EllFjometageno82_FD_203170 | JGI IMG/M metagenome (GOLD analysis project Ga0307986, IMG submission 203170) | Marine microbial communities from Ellis Fjord, Antarctic Ocean - #82 | ecosystem: Environmental > Aquatic > Marine > Unclassified | place: Southern Ocean | collected 2014-10-09 | reverse complement strand
ATTTAAGGAAAAAAAATATTAAAAGAAGATTAGATATTTTAAATCAAATTGAAAATACTAGAAAAAAAAATAATATTAACTGGATGAACATTGTACGAACATCAATCAAAAATTCTCCAAAAAATACTATCAATATATTAAAAAAAATTACATCTGATGATAAAAAAATAATGGGACTTTTTAAAAAATTAAGTAAATAAACTATGTTTAAACCACCTTACCTTATAGCAGAAATTTCTGCCAATCATTGTGGAAGTTTAAGTTTAGCTAAGAAATTAATTAAATGTGCAAAAAAAAATAGTGCAGATGCAGTAAAAATTCAAACTTACACCGCTGATAGTATGACGATTAAATCTAATAAAAAATATTTTAAAATTAAAAATGGATTATGGAAAGGCTACAACCTTTGGAGTCTGTACGATAAAGCACATACACCTTTAGTTTGGCACAAAGAATTGTTTAGATATGCAAAAAAACTAAAAATAAAAATCTTTAGTACTCCGTTTGATGAAAGTGCTGTTGATTTTTTAGAAAAATTAAATTGCCCGGTTTATAAAGTTGCATCATTTGAAATGACTGATTTACCTTTAATAAAAAAAATTGCAAAAACAAAAAAACCTATGATTATATCAACTGGAATGGCGTCATTGAAAGAAATAGAACTTACTTATAATACAGCAAAAAAAAATGGGGCCAAAGATATCACTCTTCTATATTGTGTGAGCAATTATCCCTCAAGTATAAAAGATTTTAACTTAAATAATATCAAAATTTTAAAAGAAAAATTCAAATGTAAAGTAGGTTTATCTGATCATTCAAAAAATAATAAAGTTGCTATAGCAGCTATAGCTGCAGGAGCAGAATTGGTAGAAAAACATATAGCTCTCGAAAAACAAAAAAAAGGTTTAGACATTGAATTTTCACTTAAAGGAAAAGAAATTAAAAAATTTAAGGATGAAATGAATTTATCTTTTCAATTATTAGGAAAAAAGGAATTCTATAGAAATAAGAATGAAAATAAATCTAAGATTTTTAGAAGATCACTGTTTGTGGTTAATCACATTAAAAAAGGTGAAAAAATAAGCAAAAAAAATATTAGACGTATAAGACCGGGATTTGGTCTAGAGCCTAAATACTATGAAAAATTATTAGGGAGAAAAGCGCCATTTAATTTAAAATCTGGCGAACCTCTCAGAAAAAATATACTTAAAAAATTAAGAATAAAAATAATCTAATTAAGAATATTAATTAATTCTAAACCATTTTTGTTTAAAAACCTGGCGTCCTAAATACCTAGCTCCCTCTAAAGTAATGTGATTGTAATCATAATGAATTTTATACCCTTCTGGAGTTATTGCGTCACATTCTCTTTTAATTTCATCACAAAAAAAATCATTTTTTTTTAAAAAAATTATATTATTTTTCATAGCAAAATCTTCAAGTAATTTGTTAATTTTTTCATAATTATCAATGAGTCTATAATTGTACATTTTTGATTTAATATTTGCAAAATCTGGTTTTGATTTATTTTTATAAGCATTTAAAATTTCAATATCAACTAAAGTTCTGGAAGGGCCTTTATAAGTTTTATATTCGTTGGCATTCGATGTAAGTACAACTTTTTTCTTATTGACTTGTAAAAAAGAAACAAGGTTATTTAAACTTTCTACTTCTTTTTTGTTGAATCTATTAGAAATTACAACAACATCCGAATTTATAAAGTTTATGTCATTAATAATACGACTAATTGTTTTTTCTTTGTCTTTGTTTTTGACCCTAGGATGAAAATCTACAATTTTTAAAGATTGTGAATGAAGTCCCCCACCGAATCTAGCAAAATTATATTCCAAAAATAATTTTTTATTTTGATCGAAAATATTAAACATATCTTTCGAAAGACTATCCCCAACAAATAATATGTTTTTTTTCTCTTTAGATTTTTGAAATATTATTTCTTTATTTAAAGTTGACCAGCTTTTTTTTCTTAAAGATGTATTATCAGGATTATTTATACCATAAAAACTTCTAAGATCTTCAAAACGAATGTCATAACCGTTATTTTTAACAACTTTTAAACTAAAAAAAATTATTACTAAATAGGCTAATATTAAAAAAATCATAGTATTTTTGAAATTAATTTTTTTTCTGTTTCTAAAAAATTTTTCAATAAAAAAGTAAGAAAATATTGAAAAAATAATTGTTAGAACAATCCAGATTAATTTATCTGCTAAGGTCACAGAAACGTTATTCATTCTTCCAAAGGCGAATATTGGGAAATGCCAAAGATAAAGAGAGTAAGATGCTAGCCCTATGCTAACAAATATTTTCGAAGAAAGTAATTTTTTAATTACATTTCTTTTGTCATTAGAAAACCAAATAATTAAGCTCACGCCTATGACTGTCGGCAAAGTGTATATAGATGGATGTTTAATTTCATCTGTAAAAATAAAAATAGAAAAAATGACTAAGAAAAAACCGATTATTGAATAAAGATTAGAATTTATATAATTGTTATTTTTTTTTTTGGTATTTAACTCAAAGTAAGCCAAAAGAGACCCGGCTAGCAATTCCCAGCTCCTAGATGGTAAAATATAAAAATTTAAAGAAGGTAGATTTAATAATCCCCAATTAGACAAGATTAAACTTAAAAAAAAAGATAAAAAAATAATAAAAAATAAATTTTTGTTAAAAAATTTAAATATAAAAAACATAAAAATCGGGAAAAAAATATAAAATTGTTCTTCTACTGACAAAGACCATGTGTGTAAAAAAGGTTTGAATAGACCTTCTTCGGCTCCATATTGTTGGCCTGAAAAATAAAAATAAAAATTTGAAATAAAACTAAGAGAGGAAAGTATAGATTTAGAAAATTCTACAAAATTTACTGGTAAAATTAGATACCAAGCTACAGGCAGTGAAATTAAAATCACAAAAACTAAGGCTGGTATTATTCTCCTTATTCTTCTTTGGTAAAAATTTAAAAGTGAAATTGTTCCTGTTTTTTTTAACTCTTTTAAAATAATTAGTGAAATAAGGTATCCGGAAATAACAAAAAAAATATCTACCCCTAAAAAACCGCCTCCAAATAAATAATTTCCGTAAGCATCAATTTTTAAATGGTAAAGAATTACAGCAACTACTGCTATTGCCCTTAATCCATCTATTTCTGGTCTGTAAGTTAATTTCATTTCATTCGATATATCAAAAAACTCTATTTCAGCATATCATCTAATTGAATATATTTACCTTATAAGGTAAAAAACTGAAAACAATTAATGATTAAATGAAGAATTTAAAAAGTAAAATCACTTACAACAAACAGTATATTGATAAAACTGACATCAATTTAGTTACAAGATCTCTTAAGAGTAAATTGATAACAACGGGCAATTACGTAAATTCTTTTGAAAATACAATCTCTAATAAATTTAAAAATAAATTTACGTTTTCTTGTAACAGCGGCACTGCTGCACTTCACTTGGCATTTTTATCAATAGGAATAAAAAAAAATGACATAGTTCTAATGCCGGCAATAAATTTTATTGCATCATACAGTATGGCAAATTTCTTAGGTGCGAAAATATTTCTAATAGATGTTGATCCTGAAACAGGGCAAACAACACCAGAGAAAATTATAGAATGTATTAAGCTTAATAAATTAAAAAAAATAAAAGCAATAGTAAGCATGTACCTCGGGGGGTATGTTGAAAATAATATTAATTTCTATAATTTAAAAAAAAAATATAAATGTTTTTTAATTGAAGATGCTTGTCATGCTATCGGAGCAAAATATAAATATAAAAGCAAAAATTATTATATTGGTTCGTGCAAGCATTCTGACATATGTACTTTTTCTTTTCATCCAGTCAAAACAATTACTACTGGAGAAGGAGGAGCTCTAACAACAAATTCTTATTTAATTGCAGATAAAATTAAAAAATTTAGAAGTCATGGAATTATTAAAGATAAAAAAAAGTATTGGGATTATGATATTAAAGAGATGAGTTTTAACTATAGGTTAAGTGATATTAATTGTGCGTTAGGTTTGGGCCAAATAAGAAAACTTGATAAATTTATTAATCAAAGAAAAAAAATATTTGAATTTTATAAAAAAAAATTCAAATTATTTAAAAATTATATTAAGATAATAAATGCAAATACGAAATCAAGTGGTTTTCATTTAGTTGTTTTAAGTATTAATTTTAAGAAATTAAAAAAAAATAAAGATAATTTTTTTAAATTTTTGAATAAAAATAATATTTTTCCGCAATATCATTATATTCCAATTTATAAGTTTTCTTTTTACAAAAAAAAACAATTAAATAAATTCAAAGGATCTGAATCTTATTTTAAAAATAGTATTTCTTTTCCAATTTATCATGAATTAAGTAAAAAAAATTTAAACTACATTTTTCAGACTGTAAAAAAATTTATTTTTAACTAATTAAAAAATATATTTATCAGCTAGATACATTAAGAGACCAAGAGCAATACCAACTAATATCCAGTAATAACTTTCTTTCATATTAAGTTAACAGTTTTTTTAAATCAGGTTTGTAATAACTTGGTCCCTTCATTACTTTGCCGTCTTTGTTGTAAATAGGCTTCCCGTCTTTTCCTAGTTTGCTCATATTGGAATTATGAACTTCGTCAAAACACTTGTCTAGGTCAATACCAAAAGCTGTTCCAGCACCATAAGTAACATAAAGAATATCAGCTAGAGCATCAGCAACTTCTATTAAATTTTTTTCTTTGATAGCTTGGTCGAGCTCCAATAATTCCTCTTTAATAAGCTCGTATCTTAATTTGACAACTTTTTCTTCTGGAAATTCAGCCTTATTTTTGATTTCTTGACCAAACACCCTCATAAAGTTTTTAACATTTTCAAAATTGCTCATAAAACTCCAATTGTAATTTTGTTTAAAATAAATAAAGTGTATTATAACTTGATATCATTAATGAAATACAGAACAGAATTTGACAGTATTGGAAAAATTAAGGTGCCTGGTGATAAATACTGGGGAGCATCTACAGAAAGATCTAATAAATATTTCAACATAGGTGATTTTTTAGTCAGGCCTATAGTAATTCATTCGATAGCAATTGTAAAAAAAGCTGCAGCAATAGTAAATTCAAAAAATAAAGATTTAGATGGAAAATTAAGTAAATTTATTATCAAAGCATCTGAAGAGGTTATTAAAGGAAAGCTTGACGATCATTTTCCTCTAAAAGTTTGGCAGACAGGGTCTGGAACTCAAACCAATATGAACGTTAATGAAGTAATAGCTAATAGAGCAATACAAATGATGGGTGGTAAAATTGGTTCAAAAAAACCAATTCATCCAAATGATCATGTAAATAAATCACAATCTACTAATGATGTTTTTCCAACTGCAATGCATATTTCAATTGCTTTAAAAACTAGAAAAAAACTTCTACCTTCACTTAAATTGCTTGAAAAAGAATTAAGTCATAAAGTTAAAAAATTCAAAGGTATTGTTAAAGTTGGTAGAACACACTTACAGGACGCTACTCCAATAACACTTGGACAAGAGTTTTCTGGCTATCAACATCAACTTAAAGTTTGTATTCAAAGAATAGAAAGTGCTTTACAAGAAATTTATTTCTTAGCTCAAGGTGGCACAGCTGTAGGAACTGGTTTAAATACAAGAAAAAATTTTGATAAAAAAATAGTTAACGAAATTAAAAAGATTACAAAAATACCTTTTAAAGTAGCTCCAAATAAGTTTGCGGCTTTAGCGGCACATGATGCTATAGTTAATTTTTCAGGAACTTTGAATACTGCAGCAGTCTGCCTTATGAAGATTGCTAACGACATACGATTCTTAGGATCAGGACCTAGAGCTGGATATGGTGAACTTATCCTACCATCAAACGAACCTGGCTCTTCAATAATGCCAGGAAAAGTCAACCCAACACAATCGGAAGCAGTTACAATGGTTTGTGTAAAAGTAATTGGAAACCATAATGGCATCACAATGGCGGGGTCCCACGGTCATTTTGAATTAAATGTGTTTAAACCATTAATAATTCATAACATACTTCAGTCAATTGAAATAATGGCAGACTCTTCTAAAATGTTTGCGCTTTACTGCGTGAAAGGAATTCAGGCAAATAAAAAAAGAATTAAACACTTGTTAGATAATTCTCTTATGAGTGTAACAGCTCTTGCACCAAAGATTGGATATGATAAAGCTGCTAAAATTGCAAAAGATGCACATAAAAATGGGACTACATTAAAACAAGAAGTTATTAAAGCCGGTATTATAAGTGAAAAAGAATACGACAAGATTATGAATCCGCTTTTAATGACAAAACCTAAATAAAATAATTATTTAATACTTAGTAAAAAATTATTAATTTTCTTTAAATCAAATATTAGATTATTATTTTCTTTTGTATTTAAAATTTCAAAACTTTCTTTAATTTTTTTTAATTTTAGCTTGTCAAAATTATTTCCATTTAATTTAATATTTTGAAAGAAAATTTTCTGCGTATTGAAATTAAAAATTCCTTCAACTTTATAATTAAAAGTTTTTTTTGTTTGTCCATTAGTAATTTTTTTAAATAAATTTGTATGTTGAGGAATATCTGTAGAAAATATAAAATTAAGAATATAATTATCTTCTTTTCTATTTAAAACACCGGCAATGAAGTGATTTTGTTCACCTATTTTGTACGTAGCTTTTTTGATCAAAATATCACCATTTTGCAAAACTAATTGGCCTTCAAAAAAATTTTTTTTTGTAACAATATTCTTATTTGAAGAAAAATTAATTGTTCCATTAAGTTTTTTATAAATTTGCAAGTTATTATTTCTTGTATTATCAAAATTAAATTTCAAAATTGATTTTATTTTTTCTATATCTAATTCTTTAATATTTAAGTTTACGAAAAAATTAGTAAACGGGTTTGTATAAATATTTCCATCAAAAGCGCCACTTATTATTTCACTTCTCACAAAAGAATTAAGTAGTTTGATTGATTTATCATTTTCTCTTTCAAAATTTAAATTGATGTGATTTGATAAAATCTCTAATTTTGTGAAACCTTTCCAATTATTTCCTATTGTGTTAGAGAAACTTGCTGTTAAAAAAATATCAAAATCAGGAATTTTTACAGTTAAATTATTTTTATTTAAACGGTTGTTTAAATAATTTATAGAAATTTTTTTATTGGATAACAACCCATTTAAAATAATTCTATCTTTAGACTTATTTGATATTATTTTTGAGGAAATGTTTTTAATTTCAAAAAGATATTTTTCTTTATCATAAAAACTCAAGCTAACATTTTTAATTTTTAATTTTTTTTTAGAATTTTTTACTATATCTAAAAAATTTATTTTTTTTAAGTTTACTTTAAAGTCTGAATTTTCTATAAAAATTTTATTATAATCAAATTGTTTTATATTTAAAATGTCTGTTAAATTTAAAATTATTATTATACTACTTTTTTTTGAACTAAATTCATGATTTAAGAATTTTATTTCTGAATTTTTTATTACAATTCTTGGAGACGGAAAAATTTTATATTTGATTTCAGAAAAATTATCAATTTTAAAACCACTGTTCTTTAATATACTTGTTGTTATTATATTTTTTTTTTCATACAAATTAAAAAATTTAGGAATTAACAAATATGTAGAAAAAGTAAATATAGAAAAAACAAAAATATAAAAAAAAAAAACTTTTTTATTCTTTAAATTTGTTAATAAAAATAGATTTTTGTTAATAACAATAATTTTTTTTCTAAAATAATTTATAATTCTGTTTATGGAAATTTTAATCATTTTTTATAATCAACAAGTAGTATATAACTTACGCTTTCAATTTTATGACATCTATAACTAAATTAATTCAAGAACTAAACAAAGAACAAAAAGATGCGGTATTAAGCACTGAAGGACCAAATCTAGTTGTTGCTGGTGCTGGTTCTGGAAAAACTCGAGTATTAACTACTAGATTGGCTTATATAATTAGTGAAAAAAAAGCATGGCCTAATCAAATCCTTTGCGTAACGTTTACAAATAAAGCGGCAAAAGAAATGCAGAACAGAATTATGAGTTATTTTCCAGATAACACTAGTTCTATACCATGGCTTGGAACTTTTCATTCAATAAGTGTAAAATTTCTAAGGAGACATGCTGAGGCGCTGGGTTTTAAAAGTAATTTCACAATTCTTGATACTGACGATCAAAAAAAACTGATAAGAAATATTTGCAAAGCAGAAACCCTTGATGCTAAAAAATATTCTCCTCAGTTAATAATTTCTTTTATTGATAAATGGAAAAATAAAGGCTTTCTTCCAGAAGATGTTCGTAACAATAAATTTAGTTCTTTTGAAAAAGCAATATTAAATGTTTACAAAATTTACCAAAATAAAACTAAAGATTTAAATGCTCTAGATTTTGGAGATCTTATCCTTTATTGCGTCATACTCTTTGAAAAACACGAAGATATAAGAAGGATTTATACTAATAATTTTAAGTATATTTTAGTTGATGAATTTCAAGATACCAATTTTATTCAAAATAAGTGGTTAAACTTGTTAGTTAACGAGAAAAAAAATATTTGCTGTGTTGGAGATGATGATCAATCTATATATAGCTGGCGTGGAGCTGAAATTAAAAACTTTTTAACTTTTGATAAAATATATGAAAATTGCAAAGTTTTTAAATTAGAACAAAATTATAGGTCTACTAAGAATATTTTAGAAACTGCTTCTTCATTAATCTCAAATAACACAAATAGGGTTGAGAAAAAACTTTGGTCATCTAGCGATAAAGGTGAGTTGGTTAAATTGAACTGTTACCAATCTGGAAAAGAAGAAGCTCAAGGCGTTAGTGATATCATAGAGCATAAGGTTAAGAAAAAATTTTCTTTAAACAAAGTATCTATTTTAGTTAGAGCTATTTATCAAACCAGAGAATTTGAAGAGAGATTTCTAAAAGTAGGAATTGGATACAGAGTTCTAGGAGGAACAAAGTTTTATGAAAGAGCCGAAGTTAAAGATGCTGTAGCTTATTTAAGAATAATAAATCAAAAATATGATGATCTTGCTCTAGAGAGAGTAATTGGTGTTCCGAGAAAAGGCATAGGTGAGACAACAATTAATCATATTTATACTTTTGGTAATAAAAATAAATTATGCTTAGAGGATTCTATTTTAAAAATGATTGAATTAAATTTATTCAAACCAAAAATTAAAACAAGTTTATCGCATTTGCTTAATATGCTAACGAAGTGGCGTAGTGATTTAAAAAACATAAAACACTACGATTTATTAAAATTAGTATTAGATGAATGTGGCTATTCAGAAATTTTAAAAAATAAAAAAGAACTTGAGAATGAAAATAGATTAGAAAACATTAAAGAACTTCTCAGGGCTATGAGGGATTATGACAATTTACAAAGTTTCTTAGAACACGTAGCTTTAGCAACTTCAATTGACAAAGAGTGGGAAGGAGAAAAAATTAATCTTATGACAATGCATGGAGCCAAAGGCCTTGAATTTGATGTGGTTTTTTTACCCGGATGGGAAGAGGGGCTATTTCCTCATCAAAAGTCTTTGGAAGAAAAAGGAGACTTTGCTTTGGAAGAAGAGAGAAGATTAGCTTACGTAGGAATAACAAGAGCTAAAAAAGAAGCCTATATATCTTTTGCAATGAAGCGAGCATATCACGGTGACTGGATGGATGCCCTACCATCAAGATTTATTAATGAAATTCCAGATGATATTGTAGAAAAAAATGAAGTTAATAGTGAAAAGGAAATAAATGACTTTGATTTTAATCAAGACTCAGAAATTGAATTTGGCGAAGAATATAGAAGTCCAGGATGGGAAAGATTAAAAAAAAATAAATCTTTAAAATGGAAAAAATAAAAAAATTAAAAGCTCTTATAAAATTAAATAATTTAGATGGGTATTTAATACCAAAAAATGATGAATTTTTTAATGAATATATTTCTTCCGAAGAAGATAATTTAGAATTTATTTCAAATTTTTCTGGCTCATTCGGTTTTGCCTTAATATTGCAGAAAAAAAATTATCTATTTGTAGATGGTCGTTACACACTGCAAGCAAAAAAGCAGAGTGGTAAGAAATTTATAATCTTAACTATGCCCCAAAAACTTCCGTCAAATATTTTAAATAACAAAAAACTAATAATAGGTTTTGATCCAAGATTGCATACAAATCAATCTTTAAGTAGATTTTTTAAAAAAACTAAATGCATATTAATGCCAATTAAGACTAATTTTATTGAAAAAATAAAAAAAAATAAACATAAAAAACATATAAAAAAAATATTCTTTATAAAGGATAAAGACACAGGTCAGAGCACATCAAGTAAGCTAAATAAATTAAAAATTCAACTTAAGAAAAATAAAATAGATTTTCAATTAGTTTCTGCGTCAGAAAATGTTGCTTGGGTATTAAATATTAGAGGATTTGACTCTCAGTTTTCTCCTCTACCCAATAGTTATTTAATAATCAGCAGGAAAAATAAAATTACTTTCTTGTGTGACTTAAAAAAAATTAATAAAAAAATTAAAAAAAAATTTAAGAATATAAACATTGTAGATATTAAACACGTAGAATTAATTTTATCAAAAATTGAGAATAAAAAAATTCAAATAGATGGTTCTTCTTGCTCGATCCTGTTTAGGAATTTACTAAAAAAAAATAATGAAATTATTGAAACTTATGATCCTATTTATTTTATGAAGTCTATAAAAAACAAAGTAGAAATTCGAAATATTATGAAATCTCATGTTTATGATGGTGCGGCATTAACTAAATTTATTTTTTGGTTAAAAAATAATTATAAAAAGAAAAAAATTACTGAAATAAGTGCACAAGAAAAATTACTTCAATTCAGAAAAGCAAACAAATCTTTCAAATTTTTAAGCTTTCCTACAATATCAGGGTCTGGTCCAAACGGATCAATAATTCATTATAAGGCAAACGAACAAAGCAATAGAGTTTTGAATAAAGGAGATCTTTATTTGGTTGATTCTGGAGGTCAATATAAATATGGGACTACTGATGTAACAAGAACAATATCTTTAGAAAATAATAACAAACGAATTAAAAATATATTTACCAGGGTATTAAAAGGTCATATTGCAGTTGCTGATTATAAACTAAAGCAAAATACTTGTGGGGATAAAATAGATTTAGCTGCAAGAAAATATCTTAGACAAATTGGTTTAGATTATGCACATGGTACTGGTCATGGTGTGGGATATTTTTTAAATGTTCACGAAGGTCCTCAGGCAATCTCCAAAAATAATAAAGTTAAAATTAGAGAAGGAATGATTTTATCAAATGAACCTGGTTATTATGAAGATAACAAGTTCGGAATCAGAATTGAAAATTTAATTGCTGTAAAAAAAATTAAAAAAAATAATTTTTTTTTTAATCTTACGCTTGTTCCCATTGAAAAATCACTTATAGAAAAAAAACTTTTAACAAAACGAGAAATAAAGTGGCTCGACAACTATCATTCAAAAGTATTCCATAGTCTTAAAAAATTTATGAAAAAATCTGAATTGAACATGTTAAAAAACTTATGTTCAAGAATTTAATAATTGCAACCATTGTTTTTCATTTATTATTTTAATTTTTAATTCTTTTGCTTTTTCAATTTTGTTTTTTGTTGGTTTTGAGCTTCCAACTACTAGAAAATTTAATTTTTTTGATATAGCTCCAAGTACTTTGCCACCATTAAACTCAGTTATAGATTTTGCTTCTGACCTGCTCATTTTTTCAAAACCACCTGTAAACATTAAGTTTTTATTGCTTAATTTACCTTTTTTATTTGATGCTTTAAAATTTTCAACTTTCAACGCTTCTGATAAAGACTTTACTACCATTGCATTAGTTGGTTTGTTAAAAAAATTATCAATTGATTTAATTTGTGTTTCACCAATTCCATCTAGATCTATAAGATTTTGTAAAATTTCTTTTCTTTTAGAAGACTCGAATAAATTTAAAAAATTTTTAATTGAAATAAAAAAACCTGCTAAAATTTTAGCATTTTCTTGCCCTATATGTCTTATTCCTATTGAGTAAATAAACCTGTTCAGACTAATTGTTTTGGCTTTATTAATTGCATCAATTAAATTTTTTATTGATGTATTTCCCCATCCTTCCAGGTTTCTAATTTTACTATAATCTAAACTAAATATATCAGATGGTTTTTTAATAAAATTTAAGTCCCAAAATTGATCAATAACTTTTTTTCCCAAACCATCTATGTTAAATGCATCTTTTGAAACAATGTGCTTTAATTTTTCTCTAGCGGTATAGCTGCAATCATATCCTTTCAAGCACCTTCTTACAGCATCTTCTTTTTTTGTTGAAAAATTAATCTCTTTTTGAGTTTTTGAACCACACAAACAATTTTCAGGAAAGATATATTCTATACTATTTTTTTTTCTTTTAGATAAATCTACTGAAACAACTTGCGGAATTACATCACCTGCTCTCTGGATTGTAACTGTGTCGCCTTCACGAATATCTTTTCTCTTAATTTCATCTTCATTATGTAATGTTGCATTGGACACAACTACTCCACCTACGGTAACGGGTTCTATTTTGGCTACAGGTGTGATAGCTCCTGTTCTTCCTACTTGAATTACTATATTTTTAATTTTTGAAATCGCCTTTTCAGATGAAAATTTGTAAGCTGTTGCCCATCTGGGTGAATTTGAGGTCCTGCCTAGTCTTGATTGAAGCTCTAAATTATTAACTTTAAAAACTAAACCGTCTATATCGTAGTCTAGAGATGACCTGATTGACTCTATAGACTTATGCTGAGACTCAATTTCGTCAATGCCACGAACGACCTTATTGTGCGTATTTGTTAAAAATCCCCATTTTTTAATTTTATTTATAAACTCATATTGTGTTTTAAAAGTCATTGGCTCAATTACTCCAAAACCATAAGCAAAATATTTTAAAGGAATTTTGGAAGTTACACTAGAATTTTTTTGCCTTAAAGAACCACCGGCTGCATTTCTTGGGTTTGCAAATTTATTTTTTAAAATTTCAAAATCTTTTTTTCCGATAAAAACCTCGCCCCTTATTTCTAATAAATTAGGCACATCACTATCCAAAATTTTATGCGGTATTCCTTTTATAGTTTTTAAATTAGTTAAAATATCTTCTCCTGTAATACCATCACCTCTTGATAGCCCTTTTATTAGTTTTCCTCTTTCATATGTTAAAGATGCAGAAATACCATCTATTTTTGGTTCAGAAGAAAGTTCTATATTTAGATTTTTATTATTTAAAAAATTAGAGACTTTACTCAAAAAATCTTTCATATCTTTTTCCTCAAAGGCATTGGATAAAGAAAGCATAGGTTTTAAATGTTTAATTTTTTTAAACTTATTAGACGGTTCAAAACCAACAGCATTTTGAATAGAGCCAAATTTTTTTAAAAATTTATTTTTTCTTTCAAGATCTATAATTTCAATTTTGAGTTTGTCGTATTCTGCATCTGAAATTTTTGGAGAATCTTTTTGATAATATAACTTATTGTGCTTGTTTAGAAGGTCTGTTTTCGTTATGTAATTTTTGATTATATCGTCTTGGTCTTTGCTCATTTCTAATTATTTTAATATTTTCTTAATTGTTCTTTGAATTAAACCTAGGTCTTTCTTTTTTGGTGGCTTGTTATTAATCTTATACTTTTTATTTAAGACCTTGTACGATTGTTTATACCATTCTCCTGAATTATAATTATAACCTAGCAATGAAGCTGCTGCATTAGCTTCATCTGTTAATCCTACTTTGTAATATACTTCAACAAGTCGATGCAAAGCTTCTTCTATAAATACTGTTTCACTATAATCATCAACTATATTTCTCAATCTATTAATTGCTGGTATCCACTTTTGAGTATTAATATAATATTTAGCGACGTAAAGTTCTTTTGCAGCTAACTGATTATTTATTAAGTCTAATTTAAAAGATAAATCTAATGCATATTCTGTGTTAGGAAATTTTATTAAAAATTCATTGATTTTTTTTTGAGAATTTTGTAATGCTCCAATATCTTTTTTTTCATCTAAAATTTGTTCGTATGAAGAAATAGCAATTAGATAATATGCGTAGGGTATATTTTTATCCGCAGGATAGTTTTTTATAAAAGCTTGTAAATTTAAAAGAGCTTCATCATAAAAATTAATTAAGTACAAACAATAACTTGACATCAAAGATGCTTTGGCTGCCATCTCTACAGTTGGAAGTATTACTTCAGCTTCAGAAAACTTTTTTGAAGCATAAAAATACTCTCCATCTTTTAAACTGGTCACTCCTTCTTTGTATATTATAAATGACTGTTCTTTGTCAGCAGGAGATGTGTTTTCTATTTCATTTTTTGAGCATGAAAAAAGGAAGAAAGAAAAAATAAATAAATAAATAAATTTTTGATACATTGTATCGACTCATATCAAATTAAGGTGTGTTGGTAAAATTTTAAAGTAGGTTATGCGTTAACTGCGAGCTTATTTTCTACTATTTTGAAAACTCTTTTGTCTAAATTTTTATTATTAATTTCAAATTCAATAAAGTTTGCAGAATCGCTAAAAATTGATTTTAAAAAAATATTACTCAGGCTATGGCCACCTTGTATACATTTAACATTTCCTAATATTCTGTATCCTGATAATAGAAAATCTCCAACTAAATCTAAAATTTTATGATTCACAAATTCTTTTCCATTTCTAAGTCCACCTTCATTTAAAACTTCTTTACCTTTAACAACTACTGCATTGTCAAGAGATCCACCTTTTGCCAAACCAATTTTTTTAATATTTTCAATATCTTCATATAAGCAAAAAGTTCTTGAAGCGTAGACGTCTACTAAATCGTCACTAGAAAAATTTTTTTTATTTCTTTGACTGCCAATTAAATCATTTGAATACCCAAGTTCAAAATCTACTTCTAAACTTTCGTGATTTGGTTCTATAGATATATATTTTTCATTTTCTTTTAATTCAATTTTCTTAATAATTTTTAAATATTTTCTTTTTTCTGTCAGACTTTTTATTCCAGCTTTATTTATTTCATCTACAAATTCTTTTGAAGAACCGTCCATTATAGGAACTTCTTCTTTGTCTATTTCAATTAAAATATTGTCTACTCCTGTTATATATAAAGCTGCTAATAAGTGTTCTACAGTTGATATAGAAACACCAAATTTATTTTTTAATGTAGTACAAAGTTTTGCTGAAGAAACATTTTTATAACTAGCTTCTACAATATTGTTTTCTTTTAAATCTATTCTTTTAAAAACAATTCCACGATTACCTTTTTGAGGCACGAGAGATATATTTGATTTTAGTCCTGTATGAAGGCCAATACCTTGAAAAGAGATTGTTTTAGCTATAGTTTTTTGAAAAGCGCTTAACATGAAGGTATTTATACAAAAAACTTAGAAACATTGAAGACAACTAATATTTCAAAAAGATACAAACACTAATCAAATAAAAATGCAAAAAGTCTGGAAATAATGGACTTTTCGGGATTTACAATTGGAATTGCCTCCCTCTCCCAACCTTTGCTAATTAATTCAACTGAACCAAGGCAAGATTCAGATAATTCAATATTTTTATTAAATATAATCTTGTCTCTAATATTTTTTCTTTTTTTTAAGTTCGTCTCAAAAAATTTAATTAAATAAATCTCTTCAAAACTAAAATGAATAATAGTATTTCTTTTTTTGAAACAAATCATATTGGTATTTTTCTCTAAAACTAAATCTATAAATTCATCTATTCTAGAATTAATAATATTTATTATATGGTTTACTCTTATCTTTCTGTATAAAGATTTGCCAAAATATTTTCTATCTAGGTATTTATCGTCTTGTTCAGCATTTAAATTTTCAATTTTAATATCTTTTAAAAAAAAATTTACGCTATCAAAGTTTAAAGAGCAAATTTTTACCACATCTTTAATAATCATATCTGTTCCAAAATTTAAATGATCTATAAATACATAAGATTTATTTTTAAAAACTGATGTGATTATTCTGTTTCTTTTGAATTCAAAATTAATAGAATTGTTATATTCATTATTTGTAGAAATTTTGTATATACCGTCTGCAAAAGTTTTTAATATGATGCGGTTGATGTTTATATTACAAAAATTAAAAACTAATTTAATATTTTTAAAAACGTTTTTATCAGCAATAAAAAAAGTCATATCTTGATTATAAAACTCTCCGTGTAATCCTATTGGTATTTTGTCCAATTCATTTTTATCTAATATAAAATTAGAATTAAATAAGTGAATTAATTCTTTTTTTGGCTCATTAAGTTTAATAATTTTCTTTATATCATTTAAAATATAAGTAACGTCTTGTTTTGAAATTTGTAAGCCGTTAAGCTTCTTAAACCCAGAAATATTTATAGACTCAATTTTATTTGGATTAATTATTATTGTTGAGTCTTTAAAAATAAAATTAATTTTTTTTTCTATTTGATTGATATTTTCTTTTATAATTTTACTCACTAAATTAATATCAACAACACTGCCTTTTGATATGCCTTGTGAATTTATTTTATTAAAATGCAAAGTTTCAAATTTTAAATTTTGATCAAATTTAATAACAAAAAAAATAAATTCTTTATCGTCGATTTCAATCAATAGATGAGGATTATTTAAATTCATTAAATTATTTTAAGATTAATTGATTTTCTATTCTATAATCAAAATTGTTATATTTTTCAAAATTCTTGTTTTTATTCAATAACATATAATTTTCTAAACTTTTAATATAATTTTTTTTTGGTAGCTTTAAAGTTTTGTTGTTTAATAATTTTATATCCCATCTACCTATATCAAAATAATAAAATTCTTTAATTTCTTCAATTCTAAAATTAATTTTTCTTATATCATTTAAAAATAGGGGAAAATTTTTTTGATTCCCAAATACAGTCGGAAGGTTTCTGTAAAAATTTGAATCCTTATAATCTAAAAGTTCATTATTTTCTGTTATATATAATTTCTTTTTTTTAACTATTTGTATTGCTATAGGTTTTTTTTCGACTATTTTTACTTTTATAGTTCCTGGGTATATTTTTTTTACACTTATATTAGATATAAAATTAAATTCTTTAGTAGAGTCTTTAATCCATTTATTTTTGAGAAAAAATAAGCTCTTATTTTTTAGGAGTTCTAGGTTAAGTCTTAATTGATTTTTATCTATTAATATCGTTTCTTCTATAACAACATTTTTAATTGGAAAAAAAATACTTTTATTTTTTTTTAAATTAATTGGATTATAGCTTGAAAATAAAAGAATGAATGTTGTTAAAAAAAAAAATTTTTTTGAGCGTCTCATCTATTTACACTAGCATCTTGTATTATTTTTTTTATTAAACCATTAAATGTAATTCCAAAATATTTTGCTATCTCAGGAACTAAAGATAGGTTCGTCATTCCAGGTTGGGTGTTAATTTCGAGGAGATAAAACTTTTTATTTTGAAATTTAAAGTCACACCTACTAACTCCCCTACATTTTAATACTTTGTGTGCTCTTTCAGCTAACTTTAGTACCTCAAGATATTTTTTTTTACTAATTCCAGCTGGCATTACGTGAGTTGTTTTGGATGATTTTAAATATTTTGCTTTGTAGTCATAAAATTTTCTTTTAGGTCTTAGCTCTATAGCACCTATAGCTTTTCCCATCATTACTGCAACTTGTATTTCCTGTCCGCCAATAAATTTTTCATAAATTAATGTGTTATAACTTTTAAACAATTGATCAGAAAATTTTATTAGATCAGAATTTTTTTTACAAATTTTTACACCTATACTGGAACCTTCGTTAGATGGTTTGATAACAATAGGACAGTTAATTTTTTTTGATTTTAATATTTTTTTTAAAAGTTTTTTATTATAATTTGTTTTATGTATATAAAAATACCTAGGTGTTGATAATTTATTTTTTATAAAAATATTTTTTGAGATAATTTTGTCCATGCAGTTCATTGAAGAAATAACTCCTGAATGAGTATAAGGAATTTTAAAATATTCAAAATAACTCTGAATATTCCCATCTTCTCCATCTTTTCCGTGAAGAGAATTAAAGATTATATCTGGCTTATGTTTTTTTAAATCAATTAAATCACTTTTAGCAGGATCAAAAATTTCATATTTGTATCCCAATGTCTTAATTGCTCTTACGCAAGCCCTTCCAGAGTCTAAACTTACTTTTCTTTCTTTTGATGTTCCTCCCAACACAATTAAAATTTTTTTCATTTAACTTTATTTTCTCCTATTATCTGCAATTCTAATTCTAAATTTATGCCAGTTGTCTCAAATACCTTTTTTTTAACTTTATTAATTAGCCCCTCTATCTCTAAAGATGTTGCGTTGTCATCATTTAAAAAAAAATTACAATGTTTTTCTGAAATTTTTGCACCACCTACTGACATATTTTCACAGTTTGACTCTTTTATAAGTTCCCAGGCTTTTTTGTTAATTGTGTTTTTAAATGTGCTTCCACAAGTTTTAATTCTATTTGGTTGAGAATTCTTTTTTTTTTCTATTAGGTCTAATTGCTCTTTTTTAATTTTTTCTTTATCTGATAATTTTCCTTTAAAATTAGCACTTAAAATAATTAGGTTATTTTTTAGATCACAACCTCGATAATAAAATTTAATTTCTTCACGGCTAATTTTTTTTATATTTCCAGCTAAATCCATAATTTCTACTGAAACTAAAATTTTAGAAATATCATTGCCATAACAACCGCTATTCATTCTTATTCCACCTCCTATTGATCCTGGTATACATGACAAAAATTCAAATCCTGACAAAGATTTTTGAGTAGCAAAGTCAGATATTTTTTTGTCCAGAGTTGCTGCTCCAACTTGTAAAGTTTCATCATCTAGCAGCTTTACAAATGAAAATTTAGAACTTAATTTTATAGTGACTCCTTTTACACCGCCGTCTCTTATTAGGGTGTTTGAGCCAGCACCTATAATATTAATATGTTTAGTGTTTTTTTTTAGAAATGAAGCTAATTCTAAAGCATTATCTGGCCTATAAAAAAATTCTGCGCAGCCTCCTAGGTTAAACCAACTATATTTGGCCAGGCCTTCCTCTGAATAAAAATTTTCTATCACACTCATAAGCTTTTTTTTAAATCCCTTAACCACTTCGATATAGACCCTGCACCCATGCCTATTACAATCTCATTATTATAAATATTTTTTTGTAAATATTTCTTTAAATCTATCTCACTATTTACATTTATAACTTGAGTATTGGAATATTTAGAAATTAATTTAGCAAAATTATTCTGATTATATTTAAAATCTTTTTTTTCTCCAGCAGCGTATATTGGACATAAAATTACAAGATTTGAAGATTTAAAAGAAGCTGCAAACTGTTTTTTTAAACTATTTACCCTTGAATATCTGTGAGGTTGAAAAATTGAAATTATTTTTTTATTTTTATAAACTTTTTTCAATCCTTCTAAAACAGATTTGATTTCTGTTGGATGATGAGCATAGTCATCATAGAATTCAGTATTATTTTTTACAAATATTTTTGTTAATCTTCTTTGTACGCCTGAAAAATTTTTTAATGCTTTTTTAATAACATTGACTTGTATTCCAAGGTTTAGACAAATGGCTATAGATGCAGCAGAATTTAGTACGTTATGTTCGCCTATTAAATTTAATTCTATATTTTTAATTATTATTTTTTTAGATCCATAAATCTGAACTTTTAAGTCAAATTTAGATTTATCAATTTCATATTTAACGTTTTTAATTTGATAATTTGCTTTATTATTAAAACCATAAGTTAAATAGTTATTTTTTTTAATATCTTTAATAATTTTTTTTAATTCTGGATTGTCTATACAAATTATAGATTTTCCAATTGGAGGCGTCTTGTTAATAAATTTAATAAAAGAATTTTTTAAATTTGAATACGTTTTGTAGTAATCTAAATGTTCCTCATCAATATTTGTTACTACAGAATAATTTATAGGTAGTTTTAAAAAACTTCCGTCTGATTCATCTGCCTCTAAAACTGCCCATTCACCCTTTCCAAATTTTGCATTACTCCTTATTGAGTTTATTACACCTCCATTTATTATTGTTGGGTCCAATTTTGCAGAAGATAAAATTTTAGCAATAAGTGAAGTGGTGGTTGTTTTTCCGTGTGAGCCAGTAATTATTATATTTTTTTTTAATGCTACGATATTTGCGAGCATTTCTGCTCTTTCAAAAGTTGGAAGTTTTCTTTTTTTTGCCTCAGAGAGCTCAATATTATTAGACTTAACAGCCGTAGATTTTACAATTATTGTTGCTTTTGAAATATTTTTCTTATTGTGACCTATTAATATTTTAATTCCAGTTTTTTTACAATTATCTGTATTTTTATTTTTAACTAGGTCACTACCTTGAATATTAAACCCCATAATTTTCATAATTTGGGCTAAACCGCTCATACCAATCCCACCTATACCGATGAAGTGTATTATTTCTTTTTTTCCAATACTGATATTAGACATAATTAAATTTTTTTTATCTCTTTGTAAATTTTGTCGAAAACATTTTTATCAGAATGTTTCGCTTGATTTATTTTTATTTGGTTCAATAAACTTTTATCTTCATAAATTAATTTAATCAATGGTAATAACTTTTTCAAAATTTGATGTTCTTCAATTAAATAACCATAACCTTTTTTTTCAAAATACTTCGCATTTTTTAGTTGATGGTTATCAGCAGAGTTAGGGAGAGGAACTAATATAATTGGTATGTTACAATTTAAAAACTCAGCTAGCATAGAGGATCCTGCCCTTGTGATCGCTAGATTTACTCTAGGAAAATATTTTTTTAAATCGTGAGTAAAGCTAAATATTTCATTGTTAATTTTCATTTCTTTATATTTTTGTTTTAAATTGTCAATCTGGCTTTTTTGACATTGTTGATATACTTCAATCTCTACACCTTCTTTTTGACATTGTGAGAAAACTATAGGTAATAGTTTAGCAAATGATTTTGCTGCCTGACTCCCGCCAAGAATTAATAAACTTAATCTTTTCTTTTCAATTTGTGAATTACTTATTTTGAAATTTAAAATATCTTCTCTAATAATATTCCCGGTTTCTATCATTTTTGACAAATATTTATTCTTCACACCTTCAAGATCTTTATAGGCAACAAACATTTTAGTAGTAAATGGAAGCAAATACTTGTTTACCTTTCCCAAATATAGATTATTTTCATAAGTAAAAAAAGGGATTCCTAAAATTTTTGATGCGATACAGGTTGGGAATGAAGAGTACCCACCCATCCCAAAAACTATTTTTGGTCTGCTTTTTATTAACAAAACTAGGGACTGAAAAAAAGATTTAACAATTAATAAAAGAGAATAAATGGTTAAAAAGAAATTTTTGTTAAAAATAGTTGCTGAACTTATTACTTTAACGTTTAGATTTTTTTCAATTTTAAGAAACTTTAAACCTCTTTTATCTGTTACAATTTCAACATCAAAGTTATTTTTTATTAAATATTTTGCTAAACTATATGCTGGAAAAATGTGTCCGCCTGTTCCTCCTGTAGCAATTAATATCTTGTTAGTATTGTTCATTAGTAAATCTTTTTTTTGTGTAATTTAATATAACACCAGCTAGAATTGAACTGCCAAATAGCGATGATCCTCCGTAGCTTAAAAAAGGCAATGTCATGCCCGTAGTAGGTAGTAAACTTGTATTAACTCCAACATGTATGAAAGTTTGAAAAATCAAAATTGCTGAAAGTCCACAAAGGGATATTTTCAAAATTTTATTATTTTCCTTTAAAGTGGTTTTAATTATTCTAAAAACTACGTAAAGAAAAATTATAATCAAAAGGATTGACGCTATCGAACCGTATTCTTCTGCGATAACAGCTATTATATAATCTGTGTGAGCTTCCGGGACGCTATCTTTAAGAATTCCCTCGCCCATTCCTTGACCCATTAAGCCGCCCTGTTTAATTGCGTCTAATGCTTTTTGAGACTGGGAATTATCACCAGAAATAGGATCTAAAAAACTAATAAGTCTGTAAATTATATAGCTAAACTTCTGAGGAAGCATAATTAGTAAAACTACAAAAGATAATATTGAGAAACTAAAAAAACTAAATATGTAAAATAAGTTTACGCCTGAAATAAAGACAATTGAAATCCAAGTGCCAATTAAAAGAATTGATTGACCAACATCCGGCTGGTTTATAAGTAAAAAAATTACTAATAATAAAATAACAAAACTTAAAAAATATTGTTTCATGAAAGTTTTATCTTTATTATTAGATAAAATTTTTGCAGTAACTAAAATAAAGAAAGGCTTTAGTATTTCGATTGGCTGTAAACGAATAAAATACAAATCTAGCCAGCGCTTTGAGCCCTTAACTTCAACTCCAATAAAGGGAACAAGGATTAATAGTAATAACAAAATAATAAAAATAGGTACAATTAATTTATTTAAAAATTCTAATTTAACAAAAGATATAGCAAATGTAAGAAGCAAAGATGCAAAAACAAATATTAAATGTTTACTGAAAAAAAAATAATAATCTTTATTAAGTCTTTCACCGGCCAAAGAAGAGGTGGAAGAAAAAGAAAAAAAAAGACCTAAAAAAAATAACATAATAAAACAAAATAAAATCTTTTTATCTATATTGCGCCAATAATTTTTTAATTGTTCTTTAAATATATCTTCTTGCATATAATTTAACTAATTGTTTGAATTCATTGCCTCTTTCCATAAAATTTTTATACTGGTCATAAGAAGCGCTTGCCGGACTAAGTAAAACTGTAATTTTTTTTTCTGGATTTTTTAAAATCTCTTTAAAAATAATTCGAATTGTATTTTTTAAATTTTTTGTTACTTTAAATGTTAATTTATTAGATTTTAATTGTTTTTTAAAAAAAGCTGGATTTGTCCCAATAATAAAAGAAGTATTAATATTTTTTTTTATTTTTTCTAGATTAAATTTATCACCTAATTTTGGCAATCCTCCTACAATCCAAAATATATTTTTATTATTCTCTATAGCGTGTTTGCTAGCCTCAAAACTTGTAGCCTTTGAGTCATTTATAAAATTTATATTTTTTAATTTGATAAATGTTTCATGTCTATGCTGCAAACCTTTAAAATTAGTTAAAGAACTAATGAAATTTTTTTTCTTAATCTTTAAAAATTTTGAAATTTCGTAAACAAAACTTAAGTTTTGATCATTTACTTTTAAGTTAAGGTAGTCGTTTTTAATTCGATTTTTAATTCTTAAGTAAGATTTGATATTGTAAGTTTTTAATTTTCCCAAATATTTTTTTTTTTTGTACCTATATATTAAACTTTTTGCACTGAGAAATACAAGGCAATGTTTATCCTGTAAATTAAAAGCCTTAAACTTTGAGTTAATATAATTTTCTACGTTTCCATGCCAATCTAAATGATCTTTACTCAAATTAAGAATAGTTGCGTATTTTGGTTTTATGTATTTAGAGTGAGCTAACTGAAAAGATGATGCTTCAATAATACAAATTGAGCTACTTAAATTTTTTAAGTCTAAAATTGGATTTCCTATGTTTCCTCCTAATTTTACTTTAATTTTATTTTTTTGAAGTAAATATTCTAAAATTTTGCATGTAGTTGATTTCCCATTTGTCCCAGTAATAACGATAGTTTTTGGTACATTTTTTGTCATATATAACAAATCAATGTCTGTAATAATTTTTCTTTGATTTTTTTTAAATTTTTTTACTAGAACCGATTTTTTAAGATTTATGCCAGGACTTGTTACGATATAATCTGCAAAATCTAAGAAGTCTGAAAAAAATTTTATATTTTTTTTAATATTAAATTCTCTTCTTTTTTTTACGTTGTCGTCCCAAACCAAATATCTTGATACTCCAGATTTTTTAAGAAAGTTAATAACTGATTTTCCAGTTTTTCCTAAACCATAAACAGCGAAAGATTTTTCATTAAATTTATTTGATAAAATCATTCCTTATCTTAATTTAAGTGTAGCTAAGCCTATAAGAGCCAAAATAATTGCTATGATCCAAAATCTAATTACAATTGTTGACTCAGCCCAGCCCTTTTTTTCAAAATGGTGATGGATCGGTGCCATCATAAAAACTCTTTTTCCAGTTAGTTTATAAGAGATTACTTGGATGATTACAGAAGCAGTTTCTAAAACAAATAAGCCTCCAACGATAGCAAGAACAATTTCATGTTTGACTATAATTGCTACTGCCGCAAGTGAACCACCCAAAGACAAAGATCCTGTGTCTCCCATAAATATTTTTGCTGGTGGGGCGTTGTACCATAAAAACCCCAAACAAGAACCAACGATTGCTCCACAAAAAATAGAAATTTCTCCAGTGTCTGGTATGTACTGAAGTTTTAGATATTCAGAAAAAATTGTGTTTCCAACCACGTAACTGATAAGGGTAAAGGAAATAGCTACTAACATTACTGGAACTGTAGCTAAACCATCTAACCCATCAGTTAAGTTAACGGCATTTGAAGATCCAATTATTACAAATAAGCCAAATGGTATAAAAAAAAGACCAAGCTCTAAAATTAAATTTTTAAAAAATGGAAAATAAAGGTTGTAAAGATATTCGTGATTTGAATATTTAATTAGAATTAAGAGAGTAGTTAATCCAATCAAGAATTGACCTAAAAACTTCATTTTAGAGTTTAGCCCTCTTGAATTTTTATGCTTAATTTTTAAAAGATCGTCAATAAAACCTAATAAACCTAAACTTAGTGAAACAAAAATTAATGTCCAAATGAAAATGTTACTTAGGTCGGCCCAAAGCAAAGTACTCGTTATTATTCCTATTATTATTATTAGACCCCCCATTGTAGGTGTTCCTGTTTTTTTAATAATGTGATCTATCGGACCGTCTTGTCTTATAGGTCCCGTAATTTTGTTTTTTGAAAATACATTTATTAAAGGATTTCCTATTAAAAAAACAATCACCAAAGATGTAATTAAAGATAAGCCAGTTCTAAAAGTAAGATATTTAAAAACATTCAAAAAAGAATAGCTTTCTATTAAAGAAGTTAAAAAACTAAACAGCATTTTTTATTCCTCTGATAATATTTTTAGATAATTTATTCAGACCTGTAGAATTTGAGCCTTTGATCATAAGATAGTCATTTTTTTTTATAATATTAGAAAATATCTCATCAAAATCACTAGTATGCTGCAAAATATTTCCTTGTTTATGTTTTTTTGTAAACTTGTATGCATTTAGTATTTTATCTCCATATACGAAAACTTTATCTATATCAGTATTATTTAATATTTTAGACAAATTTTTGTGGTAATAATTTGACTTATTTCCTAATTCCAACATATCACCTAATAAAACGTACTTTTTAAAATTTTTTTTCTTTATCTTTGAAAAATTTAAAATTGCATTTTTTACAGATAATGGATTTGCATTGTAGCTCTCATCAATTAGTTTAAAACTTGTTTTATACCTACTTATAGTATGAATTTTCCCCCTTCCTTCTAAAGGTTCAAAAAAATGAAAAAAATTTTCTATTTTTCCTAGATCAAGATTCAATTTTTTGACTACAGCAATTACTGATAACACATTGTAAATATTAACATTTTTTACTTTTAAGGTTAATTCTTCGTCTATAACTTTAATTTTTGCAATATACATATTTTTTAATTTCTTAATATAAATAGGATAAATATCTGATTTTTTTGAAACGCCAAATGAGATGACTTCTATTTTTTTATTTTTCGATAGTTTATTTAGATAAGTAAAATGAAAATCGTCTCTATTTAAACACAAAGTTCCATTTGGCTTTATGTTATTAATAATTTCAGATTTTGCTTTTGCTATTCCTTTTAAATTTTTAAAATTTTCAATATGTGCTTCTGCAATATTTGTAATTATTCCAATATCTGGTTTGATTAGTTTTGATAATTTATGTATTTCTCCAGCGCTACTCATTCCTACTTCAAAAACTCCAAACTCATGGCTGTTTTCTAAATTACATAAGCTAATAGGAACTCCATAGTGATTATTAAAAGACTTAGGAGAAAAATATGTAGCTCCATATTCATGAAGTAATTTTCCCAAAATTGTTTTAACCGATGTTTTTCCAACGCTACCGGTAACAGCAATTATCTTAGCGTTAGATAATTTTCTTTTTTCTTCGGCCAGTTCATTAAGAAATTTTATAGTGTTATTAGTGTTGATTAGTTTTTTTCTGCTTGCATTGGTAACTAGCCTAGAAACAACACAGTGGTTTGCGCCATGTTTAATTGCTTCTTTAACAAAATTATGTCCATCAACTTTTTTACCTTTAATGGCAATAAAAATATTATTTTTCTTTATATTTCTAGAGTCTATTGAAGCTCCATGAAATTTATAAGAATAATTTTTTGATAAAATTTTATTGAGGATTTGTGAGTTAATTTTTTTATCAAGTTTAATATTATTAGAATTATTTTTTTTCAATTTAATTTTTTTAATAATTTTTTTATCTGAAATTCTTATTATTTTTTTTCCATAATCTTGAAAAGATTCATGCCCTTTTCCTGCAACTAAAATAATACTATTGGGTAATGAATTTTTTAAAGCTAAGTTTATAGCTTTAACTCTATTTCCTGTTTCAAAATAATTCTTAATCGTGAGATTTTCAATTATAGTTTTTCTTATTTTTTTTGGATTTTCATTTCTTGGATTGTCATCTGTAACATAAATTTTATTACAATATTTGCTCGCAATTTTTGCCATCATAGATCTTTTTCTTTTGTCTCTCTCGCCGCCACAGCCAAATACAATAGTTATATCTTTTTTATAAAAATTCTTTAATGACCTTAAAACTGTTTCAAGCGCATCAGGTGTATGTGCAAAATCTATATAAACTTTTGTTTTGTTGGGTAGGCTTCGAACAAACTCTAGCCTTCCGTTTACGCTACAGATTTTATTTAAATTTTGAATAATTTTTTTTTTTTTAACGCCACAAATTTGTGCAGCTTTTATAGACATCAATAAATTTTTATACTGGAAAGAGCCGATTAGATTTATGTTTTTTATATTATGAATATTAAAATCTCTATCAAGTGTAAGTAATTTAAGTTTTTTTATGTGAGCAATTTTTTTTAACTTTTTAAATTCTTTAATTTTTGAGTCTGTAATTAAATATTTATTTTTTTTAATCAAATTTGAAAATAATATCATTTTAGCATTGAAATATGCTTTCATAGTTTTGTGGTAGTCAAGATGATCTTGGCTAAAATTAGTAAAAATACCTGCTTTAAAATCAATCCCATCAAGTCTTCCCTGCTCTAGTCCATGACTTGAAGCCTCCACAATAACATTATCGATACCAACCTTCTTTATTTCCTCTAGTTCTTTATGGAGTGTTATTATATCTGGGCTGGTAATTGATATTTTTTTAACTATTGAATTTTTTTTTATACCAAGTGTGCCTATTGAGGCAACATCAATTTTATTTAATGAAAGTATTTGATAAAAAAAATCAGCAACTGAACTTTTTCCATTTGTTCCAGTTACAGCTAATATATTTTTTGGTTTATTTTTAAAAAATTTTTTACACGCATAAGCAAGAGACTCCTTAATTTTTTTTACTTTTAGTAGAACAACCCCCTTTTTTTTTATTTTAGATTTAGTGGAGCATACTATTACCTTTGCTCCTTTTTTTATTGCATCATCGATAAATAATTCTCCGTCTAAATTATTGCCCTTTATTGCAAAAAATATAAAATTTTTTTTTACATTTCTACTATCGAGTGCTAGCCCATTAATATCAATTTTTTTGATATCATCTGAACATTCTTTAATTAGATTTTTTAACAACATGATTAGTATATAGTTCGTTGTTGTTTATGGCTAAAATAGGTCCAATTTTTTCTATAATTTTGCCAGAAACATAAACTGAATTCCAGCCCGCCTCATTTCTGTTAACTTTTACTTTGTTTCCTCTGTAATTATAGACAATATGCGGAGCAGGTTTTGGATTATCAAGCAAAATGAGCATGACATACTTTGGGTGACTAGAAGGAAACACTGAAACAAAAGTATTAATATTTTCATTTTTTCTTTGATAATTTTGGGCTGTTCCTGTTTTTCCTCCAACTTCAAATCCAAAAACATTTGCTAAACTCGCCGTGCCCTTCTCATCTGTTACAACTTTTCTTAAAAGCTTATTCATTTTTTTACTAGTTGAAAATGAAATTATTTTTTTATTTCCAGTGGTATATTTTTCCTTATTTTTTTTCAGTGTTGGTTTAACAGCAAATCCACCGTTAGTAATTGTCCCATAAGCTGCTGCAACTTGTAAAGGGGTAGTCATAATTCCATGCCCGAAAGAAACTGTTTCTAATTTACATGCATTCTTCCAATCTAATTTTAAAGGTGTAGCAACTTCATCTAATTCAAAATCTGGTGTGTCTACTAAATTTAAATCATGCAAAAAAGTTTTATACTTTTCTTTTCCTATTTTTCTGGCGATTTTTAAGGCTCCTACATTTGAAGATTGTATTAAAATATCTTCTACTGTCATTTCTTTTGGAAATTGATGAATGTCTTTAATTTCATGTATCGAGCATTTATAAATATTGCTTATATCTTTAATTTTCGAGTCAAAATCAAGTATTCCTTCATTCAATGCAAGTGCTACAGTGAATGTTTTAAAGACAGAGCCCAGTTCATATAATCCTTTAGTAATTTTATTTATATACTTTTTATCTGATATTACCTTTCTTAAATTAATGTTGTAGTCTGGTAATGATACTAATGACAAAACTTCTCCTGTGGTATTTTCTATTAATATTCCTGCCGCTCCCTTTGCTTGAAAATCTTTCATTGATTTTTTAAGCTCCTTATGGATAAGATATTGAATGTTTGTATCCAATGAAAGTTTTAAAGGGGAATTTATTTTTTTGAAATCTTTAAGCTCTTTATCAAAATAACTTTCAACTCCAGATACTCCAAAATTATCATCATCAATTTGGCCTAATATATGACTATAAAGATCGGCATGAGGATAAATACGAGATTGATAAGATTCAAATTCTATTCCTTTTTCCCCCATCATCCACAATTTATTTTTCTGAACGTCTGTAAGTCTTTTTTTTAAATAAAACCATTTATTGCTTGATAGGCCTTTTTTTAATCTTGCTTGCGATATTTCTGGAAAGTTAATTTTAACCTTAAGTAAAAAATTTTTTTTATCTTTAATTAAATTTGGTCTAACTGCTGCGTGATAAGCTTTTATATTTCTAGATATTAAAACCCCATTTCTATCAACTATATCTCTTCTTAAAGAAGTAAAATTTGTTTTTTTAAAATCAAGAAATTGAGGGTCTTGAAATGATATAAAAATTATCTTAAATGAGAAAATACTTATTAAGCAAAAAAATACGAAAAATAAAACATATATACGGTCTTCTGATATTTGTGATTTAAATAAGTTTTTTTTTTTTAGGTTTGTTTCAATAAAATCTTCAAAATAAAAAGATTTTTGATTAACGTCGCTAAATTTTTTTTTACTTTTTTTTTTAGTCATTTTTAAGTTTGTTAATTATTTTTTTTTTCGTTTAAAAAATGTTCTAAACTGAAATAAATTTGATAAAAATTTAAATTTGTATATTCTTCTTGAGAGAAATTGGTTATTTTTTCGGAAATTCTTTTGGGCGAAGATAAATAATAAAAATCTAATTGAGATTCGTATAAATTTTTTTCAAGAAAATTTATTTTCTTTTCGTATTTTGTAATTTTTTTCTCCATTGCTCTTGTTTCATTTTTTAAAAATGAAATGATAATTAATGACAGGCAAAAACCTGCCAAAGAAATGATTACATTTCTACTGAGCATTAATTTCCTCTAGATTTAGATATTTTTTAAATTTATCTTTTAATTCTGTCGGCTCAATAAAATTGTTATCATTTCTGATAGAAAACCGTAATTTAGCTGACCTTGATGGGGGGTTAATTCTAATTTCTTTAGATGAAGGAATTAGAAAATTATTTCTTTTTTTAAACAAAACTATTGAATTATTCTTGTCTTCTGGCAGGTATCTTGACGGTCTTGACCTGTCGGTAGAAAAATTATTAAAATAATATTTAACAATTTTATCCTCTATTGAGTGAAAACTAACTACAATAATTTTTCCTCCTGGCTTTACAAATTTAGTGGCTTTTATTATTCCTTCAATTAGTTCTGAGGTTTCTTTATTAACAAATATTCTTAAAGCCTGAAAAGTTTTTGTACAAACATTGATTTTTTTCTTAAAATTTTTCTTTTTACTGCTTTCAATTAATTTAACTAAATCAATTACTTTTGAAATTCTTTTAGTTTTTCTAAAATTAATAATATTTTTAACTATTTTAAAAGCTTCTTTTTCATCACCAAATATTTTTATAATTGATTTTAAACTTTTTTCATCGAGATTGTTTAATACATCTTCCGCCGAAAATGGTGCGAGACCCATGTTCATGTCTATTTTATCTTTAGACTTAAATGAAAATCCCCTTGACATATCTTGCAACTGAAAAGTAGATAAACCTAAATCAAATATTATAGCATCAACTTTTTTTTTATTATCTAGAACTTTTTGTAAATTACTAAATTTTTCGTTAAAAAAAGAAAATCGATTTGAATACTTGTCTTTTAAAATTTTAGCATTTTTTTCTACTTTTTTATCTCTATCAAATGCAATTACTGAAGTGTTAGGAAATTTTAATATCTCTTTTGAATAACCGCCGCCACCAAATGTACAATCAACAAATATTCCACCTTTTTCTGGGGAGCATATTTTAATAACCTCATCTAACATCACTGGAAAATGGGAGGACTCCAGTAATGTGTTTGATAAATTCATTATTTTTGGATTCTTGCATTAAAATTTTTGTCTTCTTAAAAAAGCAGGAATTTCAAAATCATCTTCTTCATTCGTATCTTGTTCAAAAAGTCTTTCATCAATTTGTGTTTCGCTACTTGCTTCTACGTCTTCTGTTTTTGAAGTTTCTGATTCTTCCGAAAATAATTTTGGCGTATATTCTTCCTCTTGGGTTAAATTTACACCTATATTTTCCGAAATCGCTTCTTGTTCTTGGCTGTTAATAGACTGATCCCCCATATTATTTTCTATATATGAAGCGCTTTCTAAAGATAAACCAGCGGCCACCACTTCTTCTTGCGGTTTATTTTTGTCAATATACTCATTTGAAATTACTGGCTCTTCATCCATTTTTAAAGCTGTCGCACCGTTAATAGAATTAAAAGCACTATTGTCAATATGGTTATTTTTAGAAAATAAACTGTCTGAATAACCGGTATTTCTATTTTGTATTCTATTTACCATATTTAAAACAGTTTTAGATTCTGGTTTTTGTCCATCTAAAGCAGTGGCAACAATAGAAACTCTCATTTTGCCATTCATGCTTTCGTCTTTAATAGCTCCGAATATTAATTCCGCTTCTGGATCTACTTCTGCTCTTATTTTGTTGACCGCTTGATCAACTTCGAAAAGCTTAATATCGCTTCCTCCAGTAATATTTACAAGCAAGCCTTTTGCTCCTTGAAGCGAGTACTCATCTATTAAAGGATTGTTTAGAGCCATTTCGGTTGCAACCGTAGCTCTATCATCGCCATCGGCTTCACCAGTTCCCATCATTGCTTTGCCCATAGAGGTCATAACTGTTTCTACATCTGCAAAGTCAAGATTTATCATTCCTGGTCTAACCATTAAATCTGTAACACTTTGAACTCCATGTTTTAAAACATCGTTCGACAATGAAAAAGATTCTTCAAATGTAGTTGTTTCACTTGCGACTTTAAATAAATTTTGATTAGGCACAACTATAACGGTATCTAAATGTCTTTTTAGTTCTTCCAAACCCTCGAGAGCACGTCTCATTCTTTTTGGTCCCTCGTAAGAAAAAGGAAGAGTAGTAACGCCGACTGTCAAAATATTAAGTTCCTTAGCTGCTCTGGCAATTACATGTGATGCGCCAGTTCCTGTTCCTCCGCCCATTCCCGCTGTTATAAAAATCATATTACTGCCTTGTAAATAACTTACTATCTCATTTAGAGATTCGTCTGCTGCGGCTTGACCAATATCATGTTTTGCTCCTGCACCTAATCCTTTAGTTAAATTCATACCAATTTGAATTTTAGCATCAGCTTTGTTTAATTTTAGATCTTGAGCATCTGTATTTACCGCTACAAATTCAACTCCTGTCATACCGGCTTCAATCATAGCGTTAATTGCATTTCCACCTGCTCCACCTACACCTAAAACCAAAATTCTTGGTTTTAATTCTTTTAGTTCTCCGCCACCTATGTTTATACTCATACTTCCTCCCTTTTGTTTTCCCATTTTAAGTTTGATCTATTTTGATATGCTTTTTTTCTAGCTACTACTTTAAATTTTTCGAAAATTTTTGGCTCCCATATTTGAAAAGTTTTACCAAGGCCGACAAATAAAATATTATTTTTAATTTTTGCATGAGCTAATAATTTTTCTGTTAAGGAAATTCTTCCCTCTGTATCAAAATGTAAATTTACACTTTCAGATAAAATCGATGTTGCAAAATAATCTCTTTTTTCTTCAAAAGGATTTAATGAATCAATTGTATTAGATAATTTTTCTATTCTGTCTTGTGAACAAGCTTCAAGTGCTGAATGATTAAAAGAAGGATAGCTTATAAAACTATTATACCCCATTGAGCCTAAATAAGATCTAAAAGTTGCAGGCACTGAAACCCTTCCTTTTTTGTCTAATTTGTTTTCGTAACTTGATAAAAACATTTCTTTTTAAAACCTTTTTATTATTAAATTTTTTCAAACCGCCCTCCATGTTGGGATTATTTGGGATCTTATGGGTTTTAATATAATAGTCAATACATTAGTTAAATTGAAAAAAAGTACAAAAGAAGAACATTATTAGGATTTTTTTAAGTTAGGCCAGATAGTCTATAAGCCGGGTTCTGTCATTAAAGAAGTCATTTCTCTAGGCTCGAATTCACACTCAAGCTCAAGCAGCTAACCCAGGAGACTAACTAAAGACTGTTTTTAGCATTATATAATAATGCAATGTCTCCTCTATTTAGCCTTGCTCCCAGTGGGGTTTACCATGCGTTTTTTGTTACCAAAAAACCGGTGAGCTCTTACCTCACCGTTTCACCCTTGCCTTGATAAGGCGGTTTATTTTCTGTGGCACTGTCCCTGAGGTCACCCTCGCCAGCCGTTAACTGGCACTGTGTCCTTATGGAGCCCGGACTTTCCTCTACTAGAAAACTAGTAGCGACTATCCAACTATCTGGCGAATAATACTTATTGTTTTAGGCGGCTAAAATCAAGCTATTTTTTAACTTTAGATGCTAAATAATGGCTAATTTTAAAGGTTTTTTGATCAATTAAACCATCGACTTTATTCTGATTATATCTGCTTTGAAAAGCTCTTACTAAGAGCGTATCTTTTTTTGAGGAAATATTTTTACTAAAATACCTATAGCCAATTTTAAACAAGTTTTTAAAAAAAAAATTTCTGCTCAAGTTTTTTTGAATATTTTTCTTTGAACTGTTTGATTTAGAGTACCAGTTTCCTATTCCTTTTTTTTTTAAGAATTTCCAGGGAAATTTTTCTCCAGGATCTTTTTTTCTTAATGGAGACACGTCTGAATGACCAAGTATACATGAATTTTTTATTTTATATTTTTTTTTCAAATTCACACACAACTTTACTAATTTATTTATTTGTTTTTTTGTGAACTCTTCATAACCAAATTCATGGCCTTTATTTTCTAGTTCTATCCCTATTGAATTGTCATTTAAATTTTCAAAATTTTTCCATCTTGATTTGCCTGCATGCCACGCAACTCTATCGTCGTCGACCATTTGTATAGTTTCACCTTTTCTATCTATAAAATAATGACAGCTGACTCTATTAACTCCTTTAAAGTTCATCAATTTCTTAATAGATACACGTTTTGATTGCATTCCAGTGTAATGGATAATTAAAAATTTAATTTTTGATGGTTTTCTCTTAATTTTTGAATAATTTTTAGATTTTAAGGTGTTAAAATTCATATATTTAAAGTTAATTTTACCCAATATAACTAATATTTGAATAAAAATCTCTTTGAAATTTATCATGATTTTTGTGGAATAATGAGACATTTTCTATATATAGGCCTTATGAGGTTTAAAAATTTATTTTTAACTATTTTGTTTTCCGTTGCTTTGTCTGCAAATGCTATGGCGGCTGGTGAGTGCTTTGAAAAAACTAGTAGAGCGATATTCAAATTTAACATGGGTTTTGATAAAGCAATACTTAAACCTGTGGCTAAGGTTTACAATAAGCTTCCCGATCCAGTGAAAAGTGGAACTGGAAATTTTACATCTAACATTGCAACGCTACTTTCAGTTCCTAATTATGTCTTGCAAGGTGAGTTAAAAAGCGCTGCAGATGCTACTGGAAGTTTTTTAATTAATACCACAATAGGAATTTTAGGCTTTGCTAATCCTGCTGAAAAATTAGGTTTTAAAACTCAAAAAGAAGACGTTGGCCAAACCTTAGGAACTTACGGCTTTGGAACTGGTTGCTACTTTGTTTTGCCAATATTAGGTCCAACTACAGCAAGAGATTCTTTTGGAATGGTCGCTGACTCTTTTATCGATCCTTTTTCTATAATTACCTGGAGAGAAAGAGAAATTTTAAGTGTATCGGGTAGCAGATTCGATTATCTGGCCGTTAAAAGTGCTACTGCCGTGGACTTCAGAGGTGACAATATGACGAACTTTAATAGTTTAGAAAAAAATTCATTAGATATGTATTCTTCAATGAAGAGTATATACCTTCAAGACAGAGAAAGAAAAGTTAACAATTCTTCAGATGCCGATAGTGGTGACTGGGGAAACTTTGACAATTAAATAAATAATCATTATGAAAAAAAGACTTCTTGCAATTTGTTTTGCTATCTTAATTTCTACCAACTCTTTTGCAGTAACTTATAATTCTGATCCAAAAATATTTATTACAGAGCTAGTTAATGATGCAATGAAAACGTTGGAAGATAAAAGTTTGTCATTTGAAAAAAAATCCAAAATAATAGAAAGAATAACCTTAGAAAATGTAGATATTAAAGCACTTGGCTTTTATACTCTTGGAGAAAAGAGAAAAACATTAAGTTCTCAAGATTTAGAAAAATACAATAATTTGTTTAAAAAATATTTATTAAAAAGTTTAACTTCACGTTTAAACGATTACTCAAACAACAAATTTGAAGTAACAGGCGCAGAACAAAAAAGCTCAAATTACACCATAGTAAATTCAAAAATATTAGAAAGCACTTCCTCACCAGAAATAAAAATAAACTGGAGAGTATATACTAAAGATCCAATGAAACCTTTAATTAGAGATTTAACAGTTGAAGGCCTAAGTTTGGCCAGGACTCAAAAAGAGGAATTTTCATCTATTCTAAGTACAAATAATAATGATATTAATTCTCTTTTTTTGAAGCTTGAAGAATTTACCTCAAAAAAATAGATGGTGGGCCCGGGAGGACTCGAACCTCCGACCAATTCATTATGAGTGAACTGCTCTAACCAACTGAGCTACAGGCCCAAAACTTATAATTATATGATATAGTCTTAAATGATAGTTTAGTCAAAAAATTAAACTAAAAATGTTTCAAAATATAAAAAAAATTAAAAAAATAAAATGAGACTTGTATTAAATAATTTTCAAGACCTTTACCAGAAAAATACAAAAAACTTATTTTTAGGAGAATGGTGTCATGCTGACCAGAAGCTAAATTTAAACGACAATAAGATTATTCAAAAGTATCACTGGGAAGATAAAAATAAGCTGTCAAAAGACTATAAATACCTAGATAGTTTAATACTAACCATTCATAAACAGCTAGCACAAAAACTTAATAAAATTCACAATACTAGCCTACAGGATGAATATTGGAATATAGTATTAAGTCCTTGGGTGGAGTTTTTTGTAACAAGTCTTTTTGATAAATGGGAGTCTGTAAAAATTGCTCATGATAACTTTTCTATAACTGACGTTTCAATATATGATTATAAACAAAAGAAAATACCCGCCGACTATTATGAATTTTTATGTTTATTTAATAATGAAGAATGGAATCACAGTATTTTTGGAGAGATTATAAAATTTATAGGCAAGCCTGAATGTAAAATTAATAGAATAGAAAAGAAAGAAATTTCTTTTTCTAAAAATGCTACTAAACCTAAATTTTATAAAGTTTTTTTAGATATTGTTTTTTCAAAAATTCAAAAAAAAAATAAAATACTTTTTTTAGATCATTACTTTGGAAAGATTAATTACTTAAAAATATGTTTAAAATTAATTCAATTTCCAAGAATTTTTCATGAATTTTATAAAAAAATAAACTTCCCGCAGCCTGACAGTATTAATAGAAATAAATTAAAATTAGATTTAGACAATAATGAATTTGAAAAGTTTTTATCTAAAACAATTTTTCTTAATATTCCCGTATGTTTCTTGGAAGGATATGAGATTATGCATCAAAAAGTTTTAGAAATTAAATTAGACACTGATGTAATTATCACCGGTAATAGAGATTTTGTTTCGGATCTTGCAAGATTTTGGGCAGCTCACCAGGCAACAAAGAATAAAAAAATAATTTTAAATGAACATGGGGGGGGAATTCCATATAAATACATGCACTACAGTATTACGAACGAGACTTTCAACGATCAAATTATATGGGTTAAAAATAAAATATTTGATAGGCGTAAAAAAATTAATCAAAAACAACTAACTCCAGGAAGATTAATAAATTTTAGCAATCTTAAATCCAAAAACAAAATTGATATTAAAAATAAATTTATATCTTTAATAACTATAGAGTCTTATCTTTTTGCAAAACAATGTGTTGCGCTTCCATCTTCTTTAATCTTAAAAGACTTTGCTCAAAAAGATAATTTATTAAAATTGCTTAAAAATCAAAATATTGAATTTAAAATAAAACCATTTAAAGATAGAGGCTGGAATTTATCTAAAAAATTTAGAGATAATTTTGGAAAAAATGTAATAACAAATTTGAGCACAAAAGATCTAATAAAAAAATCTAAATTAATGATTTGTGGATATCCAGAAACCCCCTTAATGGAATCTATGGTTTCTGGAACGCCGACTATACTTCTTTTCTTAAAAGATTATTGGGAATTTGAAGATGACTACCAAGATTTGATAAAAACATTGAAAAAGAATAAAATTTTATTTTCTTCTTCTGATGAAGCTTTTGAGCACATTTCAAAAGTTTATTCCAATCCCTATGAATGGTGGAATGATAAAGAAGTTGTTAGGGCAAGAGAAAGATTTCATCTCGATTGTGGAGGTGTTTCAAGCAATTGGCTTAAAGAATGGAGTAATTATTTAAAAGAAAAAACAAAGGATGAACTCTAATGAAGAAAAATTATATTTACAAATTTATTACTTTTCTTTTAGTCTTTACAATTTGTATTTTATTTATTGAATTTTTTTTAAGACTATCAGGCATAAAACCCTGGACTGATAATACAAATAATGAAAGATCAATTAATTTGTATGATGCAAAAATTGGATGGAAAGCAAAAAAGGGTAAGCATGAAATGCTTACAAATAAAATAACTAGAATAAAAACAATTATAAATATTAATGATAGAGGCGATAGATTGTCTAGTAAAAATGACAATAGTAATAATGCAGGAGATATTTTGTTTTTTGGAGGCTCATTTACACAAGGTTGGGGTTTAAATGATTTAGAAACCTACCCAGCAAAATTTCAAGAAAAATATTCTAATTATAAAATATTTAACTTTGGACAAGCTGGATATGGGAGCACTCAATCTCTTTTATTATTAGAGGAAGAAATTAAAAACATTAAGTCACCAAAACTTATAGTTTACGGGTTTATGGACCATCATTTTGAGCGGAATGTTGCTAGAGGTGAATGGTTAGGTGTTCTACTAAAATACAGAAGTGATGGCTTTAAACAGAAGCCAAAAGTACCTTATGCTACAATAGATAATAATGGAGAGCTAGAGATACATGAACCATTAGGATATATTACTCTTCCACTAAGAAAAGTCTCATCCACAATTACAACAGTAGAAAAAATTTATATGAAACAAACAACTAGACATCGAAAAAAAATTCAAGAAGAGGTGCTTAACAAGATTGTTAAAAAAATGAAAAATATATCTGAACTTTCAGGAGCTAGTTTTATTGTAGTTAATTTAAGCTCAAATACAAAGACTTCTGACTCAAATTTAAAAAAATATTTTACTAAAGAAAAAATTAATTATGTTGATTGTAGAATATTGCTAAAAGATAAGTATTTAATTCCAGGCGAGCATCATCCTACAGAATTAGCACATACATATTATAATGACTGTTTGATAAAATATATTGCTAAAGAAAAAATATTACTTTTCTAAGAAACTTTTTAATTGTTTGGATCTGCTTGGATGTTTAAGTTTCCTTAGTGCCTTTGCTTCAATTTGTCTAATTCTTTCTCTTGTTACAGAAAATTGAAGACCGACTTCTTCAAGAGTATGATCCGTATTCATTCCTATCCCAAATCTCATTCTTAAAACACGTTCCTCTCTTGGTGTGAGAGATGCTAAAATTTTTGTAGTAGACTCGCCTAAATTCGATTGAATTGCAGTATCTAAAGGCTGTAAAGCATTTTTATCTTCAATAAAATCTCCTAAGCTACTATCTTCTTCGTCGCCTACTGGAGTTTCTAAAGAAACTGGTTCTTTAGCAATCTTTAAAACTTTTCTAACTTTTTCTAATGGCATCGCTAATTTTTTAGCAAGTTCTTCCGGTGTAGGTTCTCTACCAAATTCACTCATAATTTGTCTTTGAGTTCTAACAATTTTATTGATTGTTTCAATCATGTGAACTGGGATTCTAATTGTTCTAGCCTGATCAGCTATAGATCTAGTTATAGCCTGCCTGATCCACCATGTTGCATAAGTAGAAAATTTGTAACCTCTTCTGTACTCAAACTTATCTACGGCCTTCATTAGTCCAATATTTCCCTCTTGTATTAAATCCAAAAATTGCAGCCCTCTATTGGTGTACTTCTTAGCAATAGAAATAACTAACCTTAAGTTGGCTTCGACCATTTCTTTTTTTGCTATTCTTGACTCTCTTTCACCTTTTTGAATCCTGCTTACTAATTTTTTAAACTCACCTACTGAAAGACCTATCTTTTTACTAAATTCTACTAGTCTTTCTCTAATTTCATTAAAATCTGATTTGAACTTTTTAAAAAAAGATTTCCAAAGTGGATTTTCATTTAAAAATGACTCAAACTTGGGATTTATTTCGTTTCCGATATAATATTTTAAAAATTCTTCTCTACTAATTTTGTTGTCCATAGCCGCTCTAAGCAACACGCCTTCTAAAGAGACGATCTTTTTATTTTCTTTATAGTGAGACTGAACTAACTCCTCAACAACGTTAGGTGCAAGTTGCAAATTTTTAAAATTATCCACCAAAGTAGATTGAATTTTTTTAAAGTTCTTATTTTTTGAGACAGAAAGTTCTTTGGATGCTAATAAACACTCTAATTTTTCTCTCTGATATTTTTGAAGTTTAGTATAATTCTTAGTTAGATTTTCAATAATCAAAATAACTTTCGGTTTTATTTCTTCTTCCATTTTAGCTAAGGAAACATTAAATTCATCTTCTTCTACATTCTCTTCTGGTTTTTTTTCACCATCTTTGTTGTTGTCTTTATCTTTTTTGTTTTTAGCTTCTTTCTTTTCTTTTGATTCTGATGTTACTGATGTTTCAAAATCTTCATAGGTTGAGTCAATGTCAATAATATCTCTTACTAGTAATTCATTTTTTTCTAATCCATCTTTCCATTCATAAATTTTTTTAGCAATAAGAGGACTCTGCGTCAGTGCGTTTATCATTACATCTTTTCCAGCCTCTATTCTTTTTGCAATTGCGATTTCACCTTCCCTAGAAAGAAGTTCAACACCCCCCATTTCTCTAAGATACATTCTAATAGGATCGTCACTTTTATCTGAAGATTTTTCTTCTCCTGAGCCTGTAGATTCTTTTTTCTTATTGGACTGATATTGAGATTTTTTTTCTACGAGGGTAATGCTGCTGTCTGCAATAATAATTATAGCTTTTTCTGCGTTCTCAGTAGAGCTTCCTCTTTTGCCTAAAGATTTTCCTAATTCTTCATAAGTTATGAATCCTCTAGCCTTACCTTTGTCTAAAAGTCTCTCAAATGATTTTGTAATAAGTTTTTCTGGCATTAAGCTTTAATGTAAATATTTGTAAAATATATATAGTATTAATGATTTAAAAATCTATCTTTTTTTACTCCCTATTTAGCTGGCTTTTAAGCTTAATAAGTTCGGAATATGAACTTTCATCCAAGTTTTTAGCAAATTTTTTCTCTAAAAAATCAATTTCCTTCAACTGATTCACTTCTTTTAAATCTTCTAAAAGCTCATCAAATAATTCTTCTTTTTCCAAGTCGTTTTTTTTAGAAATTATATTTTTTAAATTAGAATTTTTTTCTATTTCTAATATTTTTGTATCAAATTTTTTATTAATAACTTCCTCTATCTTGCCAATATTTTTGTTACTGTTCTGGATTTTTACAATTTCTTCTTTTAAATCATTAACTTGATTGTTGGAAAAATTTATATTTGCTAATTTTTCTATGTTACTTTGACTGATTTGAGAAAAACTAAGTAGTGTATAAATTATTGAAAACTCCAACAATTCTTCCTTTGAAAATTTATTTTTTTCTTTATGCAATTGTTTGGTTGCATTTAAAATTTTAAAGTCTTTTTTTGCTATAAAATTTTTTTTATATTTAAAATTTTGTATTGGCGTAAATTCTTTAATTCTATTTAAAAAATCCTCTAAAATATATTTTTTTAAAGTCTCATCTTTTATCGTATAACATAATTTTTTAATGTCTTTCTCAAACTTTGATATAGCATAGGGGTCATTTCTATTTATATTGTTAGAATAAAGGTCCCATATGTAAGTTTGTATTATTTTTTTTTGTTCTAGTAATTTCAAAAAATTTTTTTTTCCATTAAGTTTTATATAATCATCTGGATCTTGTCCTTTTGGCATTATAGAAAAATAAATTTTATTATTTTCGTTAATTAAATAAAAAAGTTTCTCTGCTATTCTTAATGCTGCCTTTTGACCACTTTCATCTCCGTCTAAGCATATTATTGGTTCAGAAAAAAACCTCCAGATTAAATCTATTTGACTTTCTGTTAATGCAGTACCTGAATTTGAAATTACATTTTCTATTCCTTTAGAGTACAAACTAACAACATCCATATAGCCTTCAACAATTATAACATTAGTAGTTTCATTTCTTTTAATTTTTGCATTATCTAAATTGTATATTACTCTTCCTTTCTTATAAAATTCTGTTTCAGGTGAGTTAATGTATTTTGCTAATTTACTTTCCTTAATAATTCTCCCACCAAATGCAATTGTATCATTTGAAATATTATTGATAGGAAAAATTATTCTAGAATTAAATCTATCAACATACTTGTTAGTTTTATCATTTTTGTAATATAGGCCTGTCAATATAATTTCTTCTTCTGAATATTTATTTACTAAATTTTCAAAAAAATTATTTTTCCAAGGAACATAACCAAGTTTAAATTTTTCTATTATTTCTTTGTTTAATCCTCTGTTTATTAAATATGATAAAGCATCGTTATTGTTTGAATTAAATAATTCTGAATGAAAATAATTTTTATAATCCTCGTAAATACTTTTGTATTTTATAAATTTTTTTTCTTTTTTTTCATCAAAATTAGAAAATCTATATGCTTGCATGCCTGCTTCGGCAGCTAAAGATTTAACGGCCTCTCCAAAGCCCATAGATTTCGTTTTCATTAGAAAATCAAAAATATTTCCATGCTCACCGGTACTAAAGCAGTGATAAAATTCTTTTTCATCACTTACTGTAAAAGAGGGACTTTTTTCATTTTTAAATGGAGACAGGCCTATAAACTCTTTTCCTCTTTTTTTTAATTGAACAGTTTTTCCTACTACCTGTGATACTTTGAGTCTTAATTTAATTTCATTTAAATATTCTTTAGGATATTTCATTTTAACAAATCTTTTAATATTAAACTGACTTTGGAAAAATCAATAGTATCGGAATGTTTAGATTTAATTTGACCCATAACTTTTCCCATATCTTTCATTGAGTTTGCGCCCACTAGATTTATTGTTTCAGAGCAAATTTTTCTCGTATCTTCATCGCTTAATTGTTTTGGTAAAAATGTGCTTATTATAGTAATTTCTTTTGTCTCGGACTCGAATAGTTCCTGCCTTCCTGCTTTTTTATAAACTTCACAGGATTCGTTTCTTTGTTTTATCATTTTTTTTAAAATAGAATTTATATCGCTATCGGTTATTTCTTTTTTATCTTTAGTTCTATTTGCAATTTCGGCATCTTTAATAGCGGAAACTACTAACCTCAATGTCGGATAAGTGTTTTTATCTTTGTCTTTGAGAGCCAGATTTAGCTTTTTTTCTATTTGAGATTTTAATGACATAATTTTAATGACACTTTAATCACAATTCTTCTTTAAAACAAAAAGAACTTTCTTGACGATTATATTTCTATTTCATATGTTTCGCAAAATCATGTTTATAAGTTTTTTACTTTAACTCATGAGTTGTATTTGAAACAGACTGCTCAAAATATAAACTCAAAAAAAAATCTTAAAAAGATCGATTCTAATGCTATTTTAGTTCTTGAAAATGGTATGTGCCTGAGAGGCTTTGGGCTTGGTTATCAAGGTGCTGTAACCGGGGAAGTTTGTTTCAACACTTCTATCACTGGGTATCAAGAAATAATTTCAGATCCTTCCTACGCTGAGCAAATAATTAATTTTACTTTTCCGCACGTTGGAAACGTGGGTACAAATAAACAAGATCACGAGTCTGATAAAATTTGGACTAAAGGAATAATTTTAAATTCTGAAATAACAGATCCGTCTAACTACAGATCTTTAAAACATTTAGATATGTGGTTAAAAAAAAATCAAGTAGTTGGGATAACAGGAATTGATACCAGAAATTTAACAAATTTTATTAGAGATAAAGGTGCTCCAAAAGGCACGATAGTTTTTTCTAAAAATAATAAATTTAGTATAAGTGATTTGGTAAGATTTACAAATCAATGGAGTGGTCTAAAAAATTTAGATTTAGCGCAAAAAGTTTCAACAAAAAAAAATTACGTCTGGTCTGGTCTCAAAACTTGGAATAAAAATAAAGGATATATAAAAAATAAAAAAAATTCATTTCATGTTGTTGCAATTGATTATGGAATTAAAAAAAATATTTTAAGATATTTTTCTGATTTTAATTGTAAAGTTACTGTTGTCCATTGTAAAACGAATGCTAAAGAAATTTTAAGACTAAAACCAAATGGAATTTTTTTATCAAATGGTCCAGGAGATCCAGCGGCAACTGGAAAATATGCGATTAATATTATTAGAGATTTAATAAAAAATAATATGCCTATTTTTGGAATTTGTCTTGGTCATCAAATACTTGCTTTAACTTTAGGTGCAAAATCAAAAAAAATGAAATTAGGTCACAGAGGAGCTAATCATCCAGTAAAAAATTTGATTAAAGGAAATGTTGAAATTACAAGTCAAAATCATGGATTTGAAATAATTAAGAAAAATTTACCAAAAAATATTGAGGTTACACATAAGTCATTGTTTGATGGTAGCATTGAAGGAATAAAATTAAAAAATAAACCTGTTTTTTCAGTTCAGTATCATCCTGAGTCTAATCCAGGACCACAAGATAGTGTTTATTTATTTCACGAATTTATTAACAACATGAAAAAAAATGCCAAAAAGAAAAGATCTTAAAACTATACTTGTAGTCGGTGCAGGTCCTATAATAATTGGTCAAGCTTGTGAATTTGATTATTCAGGAACACAAGCATGCAAAGCTTTGAAAGATGAAGGGTATAAGGTTGTTTTAATTAATTCTAACCCCGCAACTATTATGACTGACCCTGGAGTTGCTCATAAGACGTACATCGAGCCTATTACTCTAGAATTTTTAGAAAAAATTATTCAGAAAGAAAAACCGAATGCAATTCTTCCAACTATGGGCGGACAAACAGCTTTGAATTTAGCTATGGAAGCTGAAAAAAAAGGAATTTTAAAAAAATATAAAATAGAGCTTATTGGTGCGAATTCGAAAGCAATTTCAAATGCTGAAGACAGAAAAAAATTTAGAAAAAATATGTTAGATATTGGGCTAGACCTCCCTAAATCTAAAATAGTTAACCATATTAAAGATTCATCAAAAGCGCTGAAACAAATTGGTTTGCCGGCAATAATTAGACCGGCTTTTACTTTGGGTGGATTAGGCGGGGGTATTGCTAAAACAAAAAAAGAATATTCCAAAATAGTTAAGGAAGGATTGCATGAGTCTCCAGTAAGCCAAGTCTTAATTGAAGAATGTCTTGAGGGCTGGAAAGAATTTGAAATGGAGGTAGTCAGAGATAAAAAGGATAATTGCATCATCATTTGTTCTATTGAAAATGTTGATCCTATGGGAATTCATACTGGCGATTCTATTACAGTAGCTCCTGCTTTAACTCTTACAGACAAAGAGTATCAAGTAATGAGAAATGCCTCGATTGCGTGTCTTAGAAAAATTGGCGTCGAAACAGGTGGCTCAAATGTTCAATTTGCAATAAATCCCAAAGATGGAAGGATGGTTATTATTGAAATGAATCCAAGAGTTTCAAGATCTTCTGCTCTTGCATCTAAAGCAACTGGTTTTCCTATAGCAAAAATTGCTGCAAAACTTGCAATTGGTTACACGTTGGATGAATTAAAAAATGAAATTACAAAAACAACACCAGCTTCTTTTGAACCAACCATAGATTACGTTGTAACAAAAATTCCTAGGTTTACTTTTGAAAAGTTCTCCTCTTCTGATGCAATTTTGGGAACTTCCATGAAGTCCGTTGGCGAAGCTATGGCTATTGGTAGAAATTTTAAAGAATCTCTTCAAAAAGCTCTTGTGTCTTTAGAAGTTGGTTTCTCAGGCTTAGATAGAGTATTACATCTTAATAAAAAAGAATTAGAAAAAAATTTAAAGAAAAATGTACCTAATAAAATTTTGCTAGTTGCAGAAGCTATTAGAAAAAAAATTCATATTAAGAAAATACGAAGTTTATCAAAAATAGATACTTGGTTCTTGGAGCAAATAAAAGAAATTGTAGATGCTGAAAGTAAAATTAAAAAAAAAGGTTTGCCAAAAAATTACGTTGAGTTTAACAAGATTAAATCCATAGGTTTTTCAGACAAAAAATTATCTGAAATTACAAAAGTATCAGAGAATATTATTAGAAAAAAAAGAACTGCCTTAAAAGTATTACCTGTTTATAAAAAAGTTGATACTTGTGCTGCAGAATTTAAATCTTTTACACCCTACATGTACTCTACTTATCAAAGAAATTATTCTATTGGATCTGAGTGCGAAGCAGAGCCTACAATGAAGAAAAAAATCATAATTTTAGGTGGCGGTCCTAATAGAATTGGTCAAGGAATTGAATTTGATTACTGTTGCTGTCAAGCTAGTTACGCTCTTAAAGAAGCTGGTTTTGAAACTATAATGATTAATTGTAATCCAGAGACTGTCTCCACTGACTATGATACAAGCGATAGATTATATTTTGAACCTTTAAAAGAAGAATATGTTTTCAATATTATTAAAAAAGAAAAAGAAAAAGGAAAACTTGTGGGAATTATTGCTCAGTTTGGAGGACAAACTCCTATAAGACTTGCAAAATTTTTACATGATCAAAAGTTGCCAATACTAGGCACGCAATATACTTCAATCGATTTGGCTGAAGACAGGGATAGATTTAGAAAGCTACTTGATAGATTGAAACTTAAACAAGCAAAAAGTGGAATAGCAAAAACATTTAAACAAGCTATTCAAATATCAGAAAAAGTAGGACTACCTTTAATGGTTAGGCCATCCTACGTTTTAGGTGGTAGAGCAATGGAAATAGTCTATGAAAAAAGTCAATTAAAAAATTTTGTTAATGAGGCATTTAAAGTAGCTGAAGAAAATCCAATATTAATAGATAAGTTTATTGATAACGCAATGGAAATTGATGTTGACGCCATATCTGATGGAAAGCATGTTTTTGTCGCTGGAATAATGCAGCATATCGAAGAAGCTGGTATTCACTCAGGGGACTCGGCTTGCTGTCTGCCGCCAATTTCAATTAAAAAGAATTTGATAACTGAAATTGAAATTCAAACAAAAAAATTAGCTTTAGCTTTAAATGTGAAGGGTTTTATGAATATTCAGTTTGCAATTAAGAATGATGAAATTTTTGTAATTGAAGTAAATCCAAGGGCGAGCAGAACCGTTCCTTTTGTATCAAAAGCCAAAGGAATTCCACTTGCTAAAATTGCATCTAGGGTGATGGCAGGAGAAAAACTATCAAAATTTAATTTGAGATCTAAGACTAAAAATATGTTTGCTGTCAAAGAAGCAGTTTTTCCTTTTAATAAATTTCCAAAAAGCGATGTATTATTAGGTCCAGAAATGAAGTCAACTGGTGAAGTTATGGGTTTTGATAAAGACTTTGGAATGGCTTTTGCTAAAAGTCAAATAGCTGCTTCAAATTCTCTACCAACAAAAGGATTGGCATTTATATCTTTAAAAAATAGTCACAAAAAAGAAGGTGTAGGATTGGCCAGACAATTACTAAAATTAAACTTTACATTGTGTGGAACAGGTGGAACTGCAGACTTTATTAATAGACACGGGATGAAATGTAAAAAAATTAACAAAGTTAGTGGGGGGTCGCCTCATATTGTGGATGTTTTAAATTCTAAAAAGATTGCTTTAGTGATTAATACTGGAGGGGGAAATAGTGAGCAAAAACTTAATGATGCAATGGCTCTAAGAAGAGCAACTTTAGTTAATAAAGTTCCCTACTGTACTAATATGTCTACTGCTTATGTGTGTTTAGAGGGAATAAAATCTCTTAAGACTAAGAAAATTACAGTGACTTCTCTTCAGGATATTTAATATATTTTATCTATTTTACTTGCCAGTCAGTAGGAAAGGTAACGTAATTAATTTGTATACATCTTCTCTCTTTTTTGATCTCTTTCTTTTCCATCCCATGCCAAGTATTTGGTCCGCTAGTAAAAAAATATCCATAATTATTTTTGAAAGGAACTGTTTTGACTTTTTTTAAATTTATATCATAAAAGTCTGTTCCTAAATTAACAGACTCTCCATGCGGATTTACAAAAATAATTGATGACATTAATTTCTCCTCAATATCGCAGTGTGGCTTGAGCCAAAAACCTTCTCTGTCACAAATAACCTCTAGTCTCACAAATGAAGCACTTAAGTCTTTGCCAATTAAAGAACCTATTTTTTCATGAACTTCCTTAGATCTAAGTTCTTCTATAAAGTTTGTGAGATAAGGAAATTTATTTGAATTTTCTTTAGTAACGTAACACCTGATTTTTTTTGCTTTTCCTCCATCTTTTATTCCAGCACGAAAAGCTCCTTCTCCACCGTCCAAAGCTCTTGTTCCATCATAATTTAAGTTTTCTTTTTTAGGGTCAGTGATATTAGTCTCACATATTTCTTTTATTGCTTCGTGAGTTAATGGTCCGTTTAACTCAAAATGTTTAAACGGAACTTCATAAGATTTGGTTTTATCTTTAAGCGATTTAAGTAATTCCATTTAATTTTATTCTTTCTTTGATAATTGGTGAAATTCTATTTGCTTCATCTAACTTATTGTAGCTCCATGTGTCAATACTATCTTCTAAATCTCTTATAATTCCCAATTTTTTGAACTGAGAATAAAAACTTTGAAATCTATAATTATTTTTAACTGGCTTCATATTTGCAATGTACACCGGTTTGCCAGTCACAGCTGCTTCTGAGATCATAGATGTAGAATCACATGTCACAATTACATAATCACATATACTCAATGATGATAAATATGCATTTTTATCAACTTCTTTTATAACAAAATGATCGTGGGTAAAGACATTGTAAGCTTTTTTAATTACATTTTGAGGTGTTCTATAAGAAGGAATTACTATTATTTTATACTTATCTGCAGTGAATAAATTTTTAACTTGGTTAAATATATAATTTGTTTGTTCTTCAGAAAAATTAAAATATTTATTGGGGCCACCAATTATAAACGCTATAATTTTTTTGTTTTCTTTATCTATTTTTAAATATTTTGATTTTTCACTAATATCTTTTTTGCTTAAGTAGTGTATTGCTCCTTTAGTATTAATAACATTATCTCCTTTTAGATTATCATGTTCTGGACAAACAACGAGATCAAAGTGTTTTAAAGACACTTTTGGGTCTTGAATATGAATATTAAAAATTTGATTTTTAAATCTCTTTTTAAGAGCTATCGAATGAATGACACTTTTTCGTCCACAAGAAATGATGATTTTAGAGTCACAAATAAAATTTTCTGTTAATAAGTTTTCTGATATTGGGGTAAATCTGGGTGGTATAAAATTCCAAATTGATTTTAATTTAACATTATGGTGTTTAAAATTAAGTTTTAAAGCTTTTGCTAGGCCCTCTAATTGACTTATCATGCCATGCATTCCCTGCGATAAAAGGTGGGCTTTAAATTTCAACATTTGTTACTATATACCTCCTATAGAATGAATAATAAATCAACTAAACATACAAAAGTGTTAATACTTGGATCTGGTCCCGCTGGCTATACGGCGGCAATTTATGCAGCAAGAGCAATGCTTAAGCCAATACTTGTTTATGGTGTGCAACCGGGAGGTCAATTATCAACAACCACAGATGTTGAAAATTTTCCAGGTTTTTCAAAAGTTATTCAGGGGCCTTGGTTGATGGATGAAATGAAAGGTCAAGCTGAAGCTGTTGGAACTGAAATGATACAAGACCATATTAGCAAAGTTGATTTCTCAAAAAAACCTTTCACAGCAACAGGTGATAGTGGGCAAATTTATACTGCAGATAGTTTTATAATCTCAACAGGTGCCCAAGCAAGATGGTTAAATTTAAAATCAGAGCAAGAGTTTAAAGGGTTTGGAGTTTCATCTTGTGCTACTTGTGATGGTTTCTTTTTTAAAGAAAAAGAAGTAGCAGTTGTAGGCGGCGGCAACGCAGCTGTAGAAGAGGCAATATTTTTAACTAAATTTGCAACAAAAGTTCATCTAATACATAGAAGAAACGAATTAAGAGCAGAAAAGCTATTACAAGAAAAATTAAAAGCTAATAAAAAAATTGAAATTATTTGGGATAGTGCTGTAGATGAAGTAATTGGAACTACTGAGCCTAAAGTAGTTAATGCTATTAAAATTAAAAATTTAAAAACAAATGATATTACAGAGTTAAAAGTAGATGGTCTTTTCATTGCAATTGGGCATGACCCAGCTACTGCTCTGTTTAAAGATCAACTTGATATGGATAAAGAAGGTTACTTAATTACTAAACCGGACTCTACTGAAACTAATATTCCTGGTGTATTTGCTGCAGGAGATGTGAAAGATAAAATTTTTAGACAAGCAGTTACAGCAGCCGGAATGGGGTGCATGTCGGCTTTAGAAGCTGAAAAATTTATTTCTAGATCTAATTAAAGTTTTTTACAAAAAGACTTAATTCTTTCCATTGCCTTTTTTAAATTTTCCATTGAGGTAGCATAAGAAATTCTAAAAAAACCTTGTAAACCAAAAGCAGAACCTTGAACAACCGCGATACCACTGTTTTCTAATAAAGATTGCACAAAATCAGTATCTGTTTTTAATTCATTGCCATTAGGCTCTTTTCTCCCCAGTAAACCTTTGCAACTTGGAAAAACATAAAATGCACCATCAGGATTTAAACATTCTATTCCATCTATTTCATTTAATGCTTTAACAACAAAGTCTCTTCTTTCTTGAAAAGAGATTGCTCTTTCTTTTATAAAATCTTGAGTTCCATTCAAGGCTTCAACTGCAGCAGCTTGGCTAATTGAAGATGGATTGGTTGTTGATTGTGATTGAATTTTAGCTATAGCTTTAATAATTTCTTTTGGACCAGCTGCATATC
>Ga0307986_10000149_pt1 | contig 50483 bp, 47 predicted proteins | sample EllFjometageno82_FD_203170 | JGI IMG/M metagenome (GOLD analysis project Ga0307986, IMG submission 203170) | Marine microbial communities from Ellis Fjord, Antarctic Ocean - #82 | ecosystem: Environmental > Aquatic > Marine > Unclassified | place: Southern Ocean | collected 2014-10-09 | reverse complement strand
TTCTTCTATTTTAATATTTGGTTTTCCATGAATATGACTTCTTAAATTATGCTCTTTGTATTCTTCACAAAAAGATATTCCTGATTTTGAATTTAAAAGAGATTGATAAACTTCTTCTTGATTGTTACCTAAACAAGACACAATTCCCAAACCTGTAACAACTACTCTTCTCATTATTTAAATAGCCCCACTTTTAAACTTTCTGCTGAATATATTTTTTTATCATCTGCAAATACCAATCCATTTGCAAGACCAACTGTAGTTCCCCCTGGTGCCATAATTTTTTTCATATTAATTTCATACTTTACACATTTTACACTCTGTATAACTTCTCCTGTAAATTTTACTGTACCAACTCCGAGAGCTCGCCCTTTGCCAGGGTTTCCAAGCCACCCCAGGTAAAACCCAACTAGCTGCCACATTGCGTCAAGACCCAAGCATCCAGGCATAACGGGATCTCCTTTAAAGTGACAATCAAAAAACCAAAGGTCGTTTTTAATATCTAGTTCAGCCTTTAATGAACCTTTGTTATGGGTTCCATTGTTGTCGTTAATTTCAGTTATTCTATCAAACATAAGCATTGGAGGAAGGGGTAATTTGGCGTTTCCAGGCCCAAAAAGATCACCATTTCCACAAGTTATGAGGTCATCGTAGGTATATGAATTTTTTTTCATAATTTGAGATCCCTTAATACTTGATTTATTATTAATATAATATAGAAATAGTTTAGAATTATTATAAAGAACTATGAACGTAGAAGCTAACTATATTAAAAAATTAAGAAATTCTGGATTAAGACCTACAAAACAAAGGCTTAAAATTTGTGAAGTGCTTTTTAATACTGAAAAAACCTTCCATTTTACTATAAACGATCTTTCAAAAATTATTATTGAAAAATTAAATGAAAAAATATCACTAGCAACAGTTTATAATACTGTTTATGCATTTAAGAAAAAAGGGTATTTGAAAGAAATTTCAATTAATGGAGATAAAAGTTATTTTGATACTAATACTACGATTCATCATCATTTTTATGATGAGGATAAAAGTGAATTGATTGATTGTGAAACAACTGATATTGACCCAATAAATATTAATAAAAATATTACTGGAAAAAAAATAAATTCAGTAGAAGTTTTGATTAGGGTTGCGAGTGATAATCAAAATCAAAATTAATTCAATTAAATCAATTACTTAGCACCTACATTAAAATTATTCTAAACTATTGACTTTTAGTTTAGAGCAATTATATATTAATTATCATTAAATTAAGGAGAATAAAATGTCATTAAAAGGAAGTAAAACAGAAGAAAATTTAAAGGATGCGTTTGCAGGTGAAAGCCAAGCAAACAGACGTTATTTATATTTCGCTCAAAAAGCAGATATTGAAGGTTATAACGATGTAGCATCTGTATTTAGATCAACAGCCGAAGGTGAAACAGGGCATGCCCATGGGCACCTTGAATATCTTGAAGAAGTTGGCGATCCAGCTACTGGATTACCGATTGGTGAAACTAAAGATAATTTAGCTTCAGCTGTTCAAGGTGAAACACACGAATACACAGATATGTATCCAGGTATGGCAAAGACAGCTAGAGAAGAAGGTTTTGCAGAAATTGCTGAGTGGTTTGAAACTTTAGCAAAAGCTGAAAAATCTCACGCAGGTAAATTCCAAAAAACATTAGAATCTATTGCGTAAATAAATTTAACTGATGGTGGGGTAATGCTCACCATCAATTCCAAAAAAATTATTATATGAGTAAAGAAGGCAGTATAGATGCGCCTACAAGGCATCCAATAGAATTTGAGCATCCTGATTTTTTAAATTCTGAAAAATTAGATTTAGAAATGAGAAGAGTCTTTGATATCTGTCATGGTTGTAGAAGATGTTTTAATTTGTGTGACTCTTTCCCAAAATTATTTGACATGATTGATGAGTCAAAAAATGAAGATGTTGATAGTTTAAAAAGTGAACAGTTTGAACCAGTTGTAGATGCATGTACGTTATGTGACATGTGTTTTATGACCAAATGTCCGTATGTCCCTCCTCATGACTTTGATTTAGATTTTCCTCACTTAATGTTGAGATATCGAACAGCTCAAAAAAAATTAGGTAAATTACCAAGTGTTCCAAAACAATTAGCTCAAATTGATAGAAATGCAAAAATTGGAGTTATGTTTTCAAAGATTATTAATTGGGCCTCAGATATTAAAAATAAATTTTTGAGAAAGATTTTAGAATTAGTTGCTGGAATTGATAAAAGAGTTCAATTACCGAAATATAATTCTGAAACATTTTCAAATTTTTTCAAAAAAAATAAAGATAAAATTAATTATATAACCCCAGATAAAGATAGAAAAGTTGTTATCTACACAACTTGTTTTGTTAATTTTAATAAAAAAAACACAGGAGTCGCTGCCTTAAAAGTTTTAAAAAAAAATGGAGTACAAGTTCAAGAAGCTTATCCAGGATGTTGTGGTATGCCCTTCTTAGAACAGGCTGATCTCCCAAAAGTGGTTGAGCAAGCAAAGAAAGTTTCCAAAGAACTGCTAGAATGGGTCGATAAGGGCTATAAAGTAACAACTTTAACAGCAAGTTGTGGATTAATGTTAAAATTTGAGTGGCCTCTTTTATTACCAAGGGATGAAAATATTAAAAGATTATCTAGAAATGTAATGGACATTGATGAATACATTGTTGATATTTCTAAAAATGAAGGATTGGTTGATGGGTTACAAGAAATAGATGGCGGTGTAACAGTCCATCACGCATGTCATGCAAGAGCTCAAAACATGGGCATCAAAGCAAGAGATATGCTTAAATTAATTCCAAATATCAAAATAGATGTTGTTGAAAAATGTGCTGGCCATGGAGGGACCTTTGGAGTTATGAAAGGAACTCATGATTTAGCTAATAAAGTTGGAAAACTAGCTGTGAGACAAATTAAGACAAAGAATAATAAATACATGGCCTCAGATTGTCCCTTAGCAGGAAAGCATTTAAAGCAGTTAGAGGTAGATACAAACATTTCTAATGATGAGGCACTACACCCTATCGAATTAATAGCAAAAAGTTATAGATTATAATTATGCCAAGAGAGAAAAAACAGATTATTAAAGAAGACATCATGCCATTAGATGTTTATACAAAAAGTAGAAAAGATCTGCGAAGAGGCATAGTTGAGTTTAAAAAAGATAGAAGAATTGCATTAGGTCCTTACGCTACATTTTATTTTGAAAGTTACGAAACGATGTTAGCACAAATTCAAGAGATGCTTTATATTGAAAAAGGAGGTGAGGAGCAGCTAAAAGATGAGCTTGAAGCTTACAATCCATTAATCCCTGACGGAAAAGAGCTAACTGCAACCTTGATGTTTGAGATAGATAACCCAGTTTCTAGAGCTGCTTTTTTAGGAAAAGTAGGTGGAATTGAAGATACGATATTTATGAAAATAGATGGAGAAAAAATTAAAGCAGTTCCAGAGGATGATGTTGATAGAACCTCTCCTGAAGGAAAAGCATCATCAGTACAATTCATTCATTTTAAATTTAACGATGAACAAATTTCTAAATTTAAAAATACATCAGAAATAGAAATTGGCATAGATCACGCGGAGTATTCTCACACAACTAAACTTATAGAGAGCACAATTAAATCTCTATCAGTTGACTTTAGTTAACCGCACCCCATAAATCACTTTTATTAATCCATCCCTTAAAACTTTCAGTTTCTACCTTGCACCACTCATTTTCACACTTTTGAATAACTAATAACCTACCTTTTTTGATTTTAGCCAGGGGTTTAGAAAAGACTGTAGATTTATTAAACATTATTTTATCTTCCAAAGCAATTACTGAGTTCACTTTTTTTATTTGTGAAACATGAATCCAGCCGCTATTTTTTTTATGATCTATAATTCTTCTAAAGTTTTCTTTTTTATCTATTTGTTTAATTGGAAGATTTTTTTTTTGATAAATATATTTTACTGGAAAATCGAAACCTGGCCCATATCTAACATTAACTTTATTTTTTTTTAGAGACAAAAATTTTCCTTCACTATGAGCAAAAGAAATTTGAGAAAAAATAAGTATAGTTATTAAAGTTATAAAGTTATTTTTTAACATATACATTTTTTTTGTTTTTTTATTTTTGCTTTTCTAAAATTGAGATTTAATAAATCTAAAATAAGAATTTCTCCATCAAGATTCTTTCCAATATTTAGGATTTGTTTTAAAACTTCATTAGCCTGTAACGTACCAACAACTCCTGCAACAGTACCTAGCACCCCTCCATATTCACAATTTAAAATATCATCTGAGATTTTATTTTCTTGAAAAAAACATCTCAAGCAGGGTGTTTTTTTATTAGTAAAATTATAAGTAAATATATGACCATCAAACTTACTTATTGCACCCACCACAAGAAATTTTTTTAATTTTAAAGAAATATCATTAATTATAAATTTAGTTTTAAAATTATCACTGCCATCAACAATAAAATCATATTGTTTAATTAGTTTATCAGCATTACTTTCATTTAGTCTTGAGTTATGTATTTTGATTAATGTTTTAGGATTAATCTTATTTAATTTATTTTTAGCACATTTAACCTTTGATTTTTTTAGATCTTTAATATCGTAAAGGCTTTGACGGTGTATATTTGATAAATTAACAAAATCATTATCAACGATACCTATGATGCCAACTCCTGCTCGTGTAAGAAACTCAGCAACAGGACATCCAAGTCCACCAGCTCCAATAATTAACACTTTAGACTGTTTAATTTTTTTTTGACCTATTGAGCCGATATTTTTAAGTATTATTTGTCTTGAAAATCTCTCTACTTCCTCTTTATCAAGCGTGTTCTTCATTTTCCTGTTGAACCAAAGCCACCCTTACCTCTTATAGTTTTAGGCAATTCGTTGGCCTCTTGAAGCTCCATTTTTATTACGGGAGTTAAAACCATTTGAGCAATACGATCCTTGTTATTAACAACAAAGTCTTCATTACCGTGATTGTAAATTATTACTTTAATTTCTCCTCTATAATCACTGTCTATTGTGCCTGGTGTATTCAGTACACTTATATTATTTTTTGCAGCCAAACCTGATCTTGGCCTTATTTGCACCTCGTAATCCTCAGGAAACGCCATTGATAAACCTGTTGGAATTAGACAAGATGTTTTAGGTTTAATTGTCATAGAGGATGTGATTAAGGCCATTAAATCCATTCCTGAAGCACCTGATGTTTTATATGATGGTAATTGAACCTCTGGAGATAATTTTTTAATTAATACTTTAACCATTAGTTTAATTGATTATTAATTCTTTTAACTATTTCTTCAGATATTAAGGACTTTTTTTTTGCAAATAATTTTTCTTTTCTATTATCTTTATAGAAAATAGTTACTTCATTAAAGTCTGAGTTAAAACCTATGTTTTGATTTGAAACATCATTAGCAATAATCATATCACAATTTTTATTTTTTAGTTTTTCAATTGCATTATCTTCTAGATTATTAGTTTCTGCCGCAAAACCTATAACTAATTTTGGTCTCATTGAATTGTGATTAGAAACATAATTTAAAATATCAACATTTTTTTCTAATTTAATAGTTAGCTCATCTTTCTTTTTTATTTTTACATCACTTTTTTCAGCAACTTTAAAATCAGCAACTGCAGCAGAAAAGATGGCTACATCAACTGGTAAGTTTTTTTGTGTTTCTTTGAACATTTGTTCCGCAGTTTCGACTTTGATAAGTTTAATTTCATCATCAATTTTAAGATTTGTTGGTCCTGATATTAAAGTCGTTTGAAAACCATTTCTTAATAATGATTTAGCAATTTCATAGCCTTGCTTACCACTAGATTTATTTGTAATGAATCTAACTGGATCTATGTATTCATTAGTTGGGCCAGCAGTTACTAGAGCCTTTAATTTGTTGTTTTTATTGATAGTGAATAAATAATCATCAATCCTATTAACAATATCTATTGGCTCTGTCATTTTTCCCTCACCATACTCTCCACAGGCCATTTCTCCAATTTCAGGACCAATGATTTTATATGAATAATTTTTTAAAATTTCCAAATTTTCTTTGATAGATGGATGTTCCCACATTCTTACATTCATTGCTGGAACTAAAAAAATAGGTTTATTTGATGCCAAAATAACTGTTGAAGCTAAATCTTCAGAAGACCCTTTTGCCAGTTTTGATATGGTGTTTGCTGTAGCAGGTTCAATTAAAATTAAATCTGCCCACCTAGACAAAGCAATATGATCCATTTCTCTTTCATTTTCCAAACTGAAAAGATCATCGTAAACTTTTCCTTGAGATAAAGATGAAATTGATAAGGGTGTTACAAATTCTTTTGCACTTTTCGTTAAGATAGTCTTTATCTCACATTCTTCTTTTTTTAAAATTCTAATAGTCTCAAGACTTTTGTAGGCAGCTATTCCACCACATATAATTAACAATATTTTTTTGTCTTTTAAGTTTTTCATCGTGTGAATTAAAATACTAATAGACCTATAATTACAACAACTAATATTCCAATTACTGATTGATTTCTAAACGCAATCATCTCAAATTTCTTGTCATTCAAAGAGGTATAAGAGTTTGAGTTTTGAGGTATTTGTCCACTCGCTAAATAGGTTAAGGCTTGGTTTGCTTTATCCATGATTTCAGGAAACTCTGGTAAACGCTTAATCACCTCTGAAGTATTTTGAAGTGATTCATTAATTGTATTTAAAGGATCCTTTGTTTCTCTTAACCAACTTTCCAAAACTGGTTTTGAAGTTATCCAAATGTTGGTCTCGGGGTTCAGTTTTCTTGCTACACCCTCAACTACAACCATTGTTTTTTGCAACATTAATAATTGAGGCTGTGTCTGCATATTAAATTTCTCAGTTACGTCGAATAATTGCTTGAGTAGCTTTCCTCCAGATATATCTTTAACTGCTTGTCCAAAAATTGGTTCTCCAATTGATCTCAATGCTTGAGCCAAGTCATCTATTGGTACTTCTTTGGGTACTAAACCTGCAGTTAAATGGACTTCAGCAACTTTTTTATAGTCTCTTTGAATAAATCCAAACAAGATTTCAGCTAAAAATCTTTTACTCATTTTATCTAATCGCCCCATTATTCCAAAATCAATAGGAACAATTTGGCCGTTCGTATCTATAAAAATATTTCCTTGGTGCATATCTGCGTGAAAAAAACCATCTCTTACAGCATGTCTTAAAAAATGTTGAATAATGTCCTCAGCTATCTTGTTAGTGTCAATATTTTGTTTTTTTAGCATTTCAGTTTCTCTAATCGAAACACCTTCGATCCAGTCTAAAGTCATCACATTTTCACTTGTAAAATTCCAATAGATTTGAGGAACTCTAAATCCTGCGTCATTTTTAGTGTTTTCTGCATACTCATTAGCAGCCGCAGCCTCAAATCTTAAATCCATTTCTAAGTTGGTTATTTCTTTTAGTAAAAAAACAACTTCTACTAGTTTTAATCTTTTTGTCTTTTTGACTGATGATTCAACTAAAAAAGCAAACAACATCATTGCATCAATCTCATCATTAAATTTTTTTTTAATGTCCGGTCTTAAAATTTTAATTGCTACATCTTTTATTGTTCCATTATCATCAATCTGTGCTTTATGAACTTGAGCTATAGATGCAGCAGCCACAGGCTCACTTAAATTAATAATTGAATTAAAAGTATCTTCACCAAGATCTTTTCTAATTATTTCTTTAGCTTGATAAATTGAAAAAGGAGGCAATCTATCTTGCAAATTTTCTAATTTTTTAGATAATTCTTCACCAATTATATCAGGTCTTGTTGCAAGAAATTGTCCAAGTTTAATAAAAGTTGTACCCATAGATTCCAATGAACTTGATAATCTTTCACCCTCGTCTTGATGTGTGTTCATTTGCTTATTTTCCAAAAAAGAAAAAGCCAGAATCTTAAATAAAATTTTTATAGTAAGGGGTGGTTCTTGAAACTTGGAGGTAATTTTAAGTATGTCTGATTTTGCAACTTTTCTACCTAGTTTGAATAAAGTGATTAGTTTTTTTATCATTAAAACTTCCAACCACTATGAATTGATACAATACCACCAGATAAATTACGATATGAACATTTTTTGAAATTATTTTTTTCCATTAAAGAAATTAATTCATCTTGATTAACAAAGTTTTCGATACTTTTAATTAAATATTCATAGGGCCCTTTTTCTCCCACAACAATACTACCAATTAGAGGAATTAATTTTGAATAATTCTTATAAATAAAATCTAAATTTGAATTTTGTATTTTAGAAAATTCTAAACATAAAAATCGACCACCAGGTTTTAAAACTCTATATGCCTCTGATAAAGCTTTACCAATACTTTTGGTATTTCTCAAACCAAAGCTAATGGTGTAAAAATCAAAAATATTATTTAAAACAGGTAATTTTTCAGCTGGAGCAATGATCCAATCAATATTTTTATATTTATTTAGCTTACCTTTTCCTTTGGTGATCATACCTTTGTTTGGATCAACACATGTAACAGCCAAGTCTACCCTGGTATTGTCTAAAAACAGTTTTCCAATGTCGCCAGTACCGCAGGCAACGTCAATTAAATTACTTTTTAAAGACGGGTTCATCATGTTGATTAAATTCTTTTTCCAAACCCTATGAACACCCAAAGACATAAAATCATTCATTAGATCATATTTATCATAAACACGATCAAACACACTTTGAACTAGCCCTTTTTTATTTTGAAGATATTGTTGCATAAATAATTTTATACAATCAATATAGTGTCATATGCCAGAATTACCAGAAGTAGAAATAGTAAGACAATCTTTAAATAAAAAGATTCGAAAAAAAAAGGTTAAAAAAGTAATTATAAGAAATAGAAATTTAAGAATTAAACTTCCTAATAATTTTAAAAAATTTCTTGAGAACAAAATAATAGATAAAGTATCGAGATTCTCCAAATATTTAATCATTTTTCTTCCAAATAATGAATTTTGTTTAATTCATTTGGGAATGTCTGGAACTATTCATTTGATTAATAATAGAAAAAAAAATGATTTAACTAATCTAAGCTTTTATAATTCTCCATCTTTACCAAAAAAACACAATCATATAGAAATTATTTTCGATAATTTTAGAATTATTTATAACGATCCAAGACGTTTCGGTTTTTTTCAGATAATTAAAAGTATTAATAGTTTAAAAAAGAGGTTTGCACATTTAGGGCCAGAACCATTTGAAGATGAATTTAATCTTGATTATTTTCGAAAGTTTATAAAAAACAAAAAAAAAAGTGTTAAAGATCTTTTAATTGATCAAAAATTTGTATCAGGAATAGGAAATATATATGCTAATGAAATATTATTTTTAAGCCGAATAAATCCAAATAAAAAAATAAAATTACTAAACAATAAAGACTGCAGTCAAATTATAATAAATGCAAAAAAAGTTCTTTTAAATGCCATTCAAAAGGGTGGATCAAGTATTAGAGATTTTAAAAACACAGAGGGTAATAAAGGAAGTTTTCAAGATAGTTTTAAAGTTTATCAAAGAGAAAACCTTAATTGCAAAAGAATAAGCTGCAAAGGTAAAATTATAAAAATAGTAATTACTAATAGATCAACTTTCTTTTGTAATTTTTGTCAAAATTAAACAATTATTTGATTGACCGACTTTAATTCTCAAGTTATACCCCTGCCAATATGGCTAACACAAAATCGGCAATTAAGAAAATAAGAAGAATTTCTAAGCAAACAACTGTTAATAAAGCTAGAAAAAGCAGATATAGAAATGCACTTAAAAAAATGAACCTTCTAGTTGAAGGTAAAAAAAAAGATGAGGCTCTAAAATTCTTGCCTAAATTGAATTCTGAACTAATGAAAATTGCTAAAACTGGAATTATAAAAAAACAAAATGCCTCAAGAAACGTATCGAGAATTACTAAAAAAATAGCCTCATTATAATTTTACACCTGTAGTTGATTCAACTTAAAGCACACACGTCATGTATGTTTTTAATAAAATCTGATCACAATATTTAGATTTCGTAAATTTATTTTCTAAAAATATTTTAAGATATTTTTTCTACATAAAGAGTCATAAAAAAAAATATTGTCAAAGAATTTTTTTAAAATTTTGAATTTTGACACAATCCCAGATTTAATTTATTTTTAATAATCTAAAACTATTTGTTGCAAAAAAATTGTTAAGGTTCTAAGTGAACCCTCCTCAGCATAATGAATAATACAATTACAAATAATAGCCTAAAGAATCAAGACATAGATTGGAATACAGTTCAATCTCAAATGAAAGATAAACTAGGTTTAGAAATTTATGAAAGTTGGTTAAAAAAAATAAATTTTATAGAAGAGTTTAATAACTATATTTTACTAACGGTGCCAACAAGATTTATTAGAGATTGGATTACATCTAGATATTTAGATCAAATATTACAAATAATCAAAAGCTACAAAAAAGATATAATTCGAATTGAATTTAAAATAGCTGAACAAAAAACAATTAAGAATGATGAAAAAAAAGAAGTTAATAAAAATTTTGAAAACAAAGAAAATGTATCTTTTATAAAAGATTCTTATCTTCAATATAATCGTATTGACACTAACAAAAGATTTGATAATTTTTTAACAGGCTCCAGCAATAAACTTGCTTATGAAGCCTCTATAAAAGTTTCTGAAAATATTTCTCATTATAACCCGATGTATATTTATGGCGGTGTTGGTTTGGGTAAAACTCATTTATTAAATGCTATTGGTTTGGAGCTTAAGAAAAATAATAAAGTAATGTTTATATCAGCAGAACGTTTTATGTATCAATTTGTAAAATCAATAAAATCAAATGATATGGTTAAATTTAAAGAGTACTTTAGAAATACAGATATTTTATTAATTGATGATATTCAGTTTATGAATGGAAAAGAAGCAATGCAGGAAGAATTTTTTCACACATTTAATGCTCTGCTGGACAAGGGTTCACAAATTATAGTTTCAGCTGACAGAGCACCAAATAAATTATCTAGAATTCAAGAGAGAATTAAATCTAGATTTTCTGGAGGCCTTGTAGTTGATATCCAAAAACCTGATTATGATTTAAGAAAAAAAATTGTTAAACAAAAAACCGAAGAATTGAATGAGTTTTATTCTGATCAAATTAAAATTTCTACAGAAATTCAAGATTATATAAGTACTGAAATTACAGCCAGCATTAGAGAATTAGTTGGGGCTATTAATAGAATAGTTTCATTTTCAAGAATTTATAACAAGGCACCTAATTTAGCAGAGACAAAAGTTGTTTTAAAAGATTTGCTAAATTTGTTGGAAAATAAAGTTACAATTGATCTTATCCAAACCCTTGTATGTAAATTTTTTAAAATTAGTAAAAATGAGATGTTGTCATCTAGAAGATCAAGATATCTAGTAAGACCACGACAAACAGCTATATATTTGGCAAAAATTTTAACCTCAAAATCACTTCCAGAAATTGGTCGTGAATTTTCAAATAGAGATCACACTACAATTATTCATTCAGTTAAAACGATAGAGAAGCTCAAAGAACGTAATCCAGAGATGGTAGAGAATATTAATAAGCTTAAAAATCAAATATTATATAATAACAAAGATAATGAAATTTAACGTTAACCAACAGGATCTACAACAAGCACTAAGTTATTGTCAAGGTGTTATCGAGAAAAGAAGCACTCTTGCAATACTCTCTAATGTTTTGTTAGACGCCACTAATTCACAATTAACAATAACAGCAACAGATCTAGATTTAATATTTGTACATCAAATAAAAAATATTGAAGTTCTTGAAGAGGGAAAAACTACAACCACCTCATCAACCCTGTATGATATAGTAAGGAAGTTTTCTTCAGGAAAAAAAATAAATTTGTCATTATCTGATGTAAATAAACTTCAACTCGAGTCTGAAAAATCTATCTTTAATCTTAATTGCATAAGTCCATCAGAATTTCCATTAACCGATGAAAACTTTAATGATAACGAGTTTTCTATTAATTCTAAAAGTTTATTAAAACTTCTCAACAAATGTAAATTTTCAGTTTCTAACGATGAAACTAGACATTATTTAAGTGGAATATATTTTCATCAAAACGAGGTTGAGAACAAAAATTATCTTACAGCGGTTGCAACTGATAGTCATAGAATGTCAATTTCAAAAATAAGACTTGATCAAAAAATTAGCTTTGACCCAATTATTTTACCAAAAAAAACAATATTTCAACTTGTTTCATTGTTAGATAATTATGATGGTGACGTAAAAATATCAAACGTTAAATCAAAAATAAAATTTGAATTAAACAATAGTATTTTAATTTCTAAATTAATTGATGGTAAGTTTCCTAATTATATTCAGGTTATTCCTAAAAATAACCAAAAAAAACTTGAAATAGGGCTTAAACTTTTTTTAGGTTCTGTTGATCGTGTTGCATCAGTATCTTTAGATAAAAAAGATGGTGTTAAGTTTAGTCTAACACAAGATGCTTTAAATCTTTCTGTAAATAATACCAATAGTGGTGATGGAAATGAAACATTGAGCGTAAAATTTGATCATGATCTGGAAATAAGTTTTAATTCTAGATATCTAATTGATGTTGCTGCACAGCTTGATGGTGAAAAAATAGAAATTTTTTTAAACGATACTGGTTCTCCAGCTTTAATTAAAGATCCAAGTGATTTTGATAGCATCTACGTTATAATGCCAATGAAAGGCTAATTTATTCTATCTAATTCAGAATAGATCTTTTTTTCTAAGTCATTTATAAATTCATTTTTACTCATACCGTAGTCTATTGCTGGTAAAATTGAGATTGTAATTTTTTTATTTGTTTTTTTAAAACCTTTTTTTGGCCAGACATGTCCAGAATTGATAGCAACAGGTTGACAAGAAATTTTTAGTTCTTCATATATTCTTGCGGCACCTTTTTTAAAAGGTGGTCTTTCCTCTGGTTTTACTCGTGTCCCTTGAGGGAAGATAATTAAAGGTCTTTTGGTTTGATTTATTATTTTATGAATATCATCAAAAAATCCTAAATTATCTTTAGTAACCTTATTCCTCTTTATGGATATAGAGCCAATTTTTTTTAAATACCATCCAAAAATAGGTATAAGCATGAGCTCTCTTTTTAAAATAAAAACAGGTGAATTAAATATTGTTTGAAGGTAAAAAGTTTCAAACATTGATTGATGAGAAGAAGCAATGAAAAACTTTTTGTTATTGAGGATGTTTTCTTTTCCTATAACTTGAATTTCTACAGACAAAATTTTTTTTAAACAAAAGCCTGTCCAATAGCCCATTAGCTTTCCTCCAATTAAAACAATACTACTTGATAATAACAGAGCAGGTAAAAATAAGACTGAAATAAGAATTATTCCTAAAAAAAAAGTAGTAGAAAATATAAAATTTCTTAACATTGTTTTAAATGTTATATTAATTCAGATAGCTTTTGTCTTTTATTGATTATTTGAATTTTTGATCCTTTTATTAGTATTTCAATTGGTTTAGGCCTGACGTTGTAATTTGAAGATAAAGAAGTTCCATAAGCGCCCACATCACATATAGCTAAAAAATCTTTTTCATTCAATTTTTGAAATTTCTTAATTGTTGAAAATTTATCTGTACTTTCACAAATTGGCCCTACGAATTCATAAACCTTTTTTGAAATTTTTCTTGTTCTATTTGTTGGTATTATTTTATGTTCAGCACCATAAAGAGCAGGTCTCATTAAATCATTCATGGCTGCATCTAAAATAATAAAATCTTTTTTATAACCTTCTTTAATGTAGATAACTTTAGTTATAAGTATTGCTGCATTTCCAATAATAAACCTACCTGGTTCAAAAATAATTTTAGAATTATTATTTTTTAGAAATTTTTGAATACTTTGAGAATATTTTTCTAAATTAAGTTTTGTATTATTATGTGAATAATCAATACCCATACCACCACCCAGATCTATATATTCAAAGTTATAGTTTGACTCCTTTATTACTCTATTCACAACTTTTAACATTTTTTGATAAGGCTTGTAATTAAGTACTTGGCTTCCAATATGCACACTTAAACATTTTAAATTTAAATTTTTTGAATTTCTTGCATAACTGACTAATTGTAAAAAATTTTTTTCATCTATTCCAAATTTGTTTTCTTTTTTTCCAGTTGAAATTTGACTAATGGTTTCTGCGTCTGTATTTGGATTTAATCTTATACCGATATCAACAACCTTTTTTTTCTGTTTTGCAATTTTTTCTATTCCTAAAATTTCACTTCTTGACTCTGTATTAATTAACAATATTTTTTTTTTTATAGCATACTCGATTTCAGAGTTAGTTTTCCCCACTCCTGAAAAAACGATTTTTTGTGGCTTAATACCTGCTTTTAGAGCTTTCATTAATTCTCCAATTGAAACAACATCTGCCCCAAGGTCAAAACTTTTAATCTCTTTTAGAATGTTAACATTAGTATTTGCTTTGACCGCAAAACATATTAAAGGATTAATTTTTTTAAAGTTACTTTTAAAGTTTAAAATATTTTCTTTTATTTTTTTTAATGAGTAGCAGTAAATTGGAGTACTAAATTTCTTTGCTAATAAACTTACATTAAAACCTTCAATATTAAGCTTATCTTTTTTGTAATTCATGAAAGTACAATTTGAAGAATGATAATTTTTTTCGAATTTTGATTTTCTTCATTATAAATAGGATCACTTTTTTTGCCACATGAAGAGAGCAAAATAGCAATAAGCAGAATTACAGAAATTTTTTTTTTCATAATTTTTTTCTATATTTTATTATCATTTTTTTTATGTTTTCAAAAGATGTTCCTCCATAAGATTTTTTTGATTTAATCGAATTTTTTAAATCAAAAACTTTTAAAACTTCACTAGATAATTTTGGTTCAATTTTTTTAAGCTCATCAATTGTAAGCTCTTTTAATTTTTTTTTTTTTTTCTCTGCTAAATTAACAATTTCAGCAGTTTTTTGATAAGCTTTTCTGAAAGACATTGAGTGATTTTTAACTAAATAATCAGCTAAATCAGTTGCTGTAATATATCCTGAATCAGCCAATTCATACATTTTTTTCTTATTAGGGGTTATATTTTTCAAAATTTCATCAAATATTTTTAAACAATTGATAAGAGTATCATATGATTTAAAAACTATTTCTTTATCATCCTGTAGATCTTTAAAATAAGATAGTGGCAATCCTTTTAAAATAACTAGCATTGAAAATAAATTTCCAAATGTAGAACCAGACTTACCTCTTAGGTATTCAAGAAGATCAGGGTTCTTTTTTTGAGGCATGATTGAAGATCCGGTTACTATTTTATCTGAAAGATTGATTAAATTAAAACCATCTGAGCTCCAAATTATAAGCTCTTCAGCTATTCTAGAAATATGCATAGAACATACAGAAACACTGTAAAGAAAATCTAGAACAAAATCTCTATCTGAAACTGTATCAATAGAATTATTAGTTGGATTTTTAAAACCTAATTTTTTAGTAGTATAGTTCCTATCAATGTTAAACGATGTACCGGTAAGTGCAACTACTCCAAGGGGGTTTTCATTTAAACTATCTAAGTTATTTTCAAACCTTTTTTTGTCTCTTGTAAACATTTCTACATAAGCCATCAGATAGTGTGCTAGTGATACAGCTTGAGCATTTTTTAAATGAGTAAAGCCGGGCATAATTGTTTCAATATTTTTTTCTGTAATTTTAAGAGTAGATTTTATTACTGTATCTAAATTATTATTAATTTCTTTATTTGCTTTTTTCATCCACATTTTAAAGCCAGTTATGACCTGATCATTTCTAGATCTTGCTGTATGGATGTATCCAGCTTCTTCACCAATAATTTGAAAAAGTCTCTTTTCAATATTCATGTGAATATCTTCATACATCTCATTAAATTCAAATTTATTTTTTATTATTTCTTTTTCAATTTTCTGCAATCCATAGATAATCTTATTTTTAATTTTAAAAGAAATTATTTTTTGTTTGAAAAGCATTTCAACATGTGCAATTGAGCCCGCTATATCTTCTTTGTAAAATCTTTTATCTATATTGATAGAACTGCCCACTTTTTGAAAGAGAGCAGAGGCTTTCTTTTTAATTCTGGTGTTCCATATTGTCTGGTTGTTTTTATTTTTGACCATGATAACTAATTATACCTATTTAATATGAGATTTTTAATAATATTTATATTTTTTATTTCTAATGCCTTAGCAAATGAAATGCCAAATATTAAAAATCTTGTTGTTAATAAAGAAGCAAAGACATATCACGACATCACTTTTTTTGACTCAAGGGAAAAGTTAATAAAATTAAGTGATTATAATGGTTATTTAGTGATTCTTAACTTCTGGGCCACATGGTGTGCGCCTTGCAGGGAAGAGATGCCTTCTCTTGATGACTTAAAAGTAAATCCTAACTTAAACAATTTGAAAATATTTCCAATTAATATTGGTAAAGACAACATAAAAAAATCAGAAAAATTTTTTGCAGATTTAAATATTAAAAATTTAGATATTTATTTTGATAATACTATCACATTAGCTAAAGACCTATCATTGAGAGGGGTGCCAACTACAGTGTTGTTTAATAAAGAAGGTAAAGAATTTGCAAGAATAATTGGATCTATTGATTTTAATGATGAAAAGTTTCTTGAATGGTTATCGAACTACAATTAATTTTTAAAAAAATAGGCAAAAACGACCAAAAAAATAATTGCAATAAATTGTAAAAGAACTCTAAGTTGCATTAATTTATTTGAATATTTTTTACTTGCTTCTCCACCTTTAAACAGTGTGCCTATACCCAATATTAAAACAACACCCACAGAAAGTAAGAGTACAACAGATAAAATTTTAACAATTATTCCTGAAATCATTTTTATACTGTAGAGTATTTTTCAAAATAAAAAACAAATTATATTTATTATGACATTTTGTCTTGATAGCACAATTTTAAAACCTAAAAGAAATGTAGATATCAATAATGCAATCGTGTTGCTTCATGGATATGGTGGTGATGGTAAAGATATAAGCATGTTATCACTGAACTGGCAGAGACACATGCCAAATACAATCTTTATATGTCCAAATGGACATGAACCTTGTGAAATTAATCCATCGGGATATCAATGGTTTGATCTAACTAAAGATGATCCTGAATATATTTTAGATCAATCTATAAATGCTGAAAAAAAATTAAATCAATTTTTAGATGAAATTAAAGATGAATATAAACTTGAAAATAATAAAATTTGCTTATCTGGATTTAGTCAGGGATGCATGATGTCAATAAATATTGGGTTAACCTCAATTAAAGAATACAATTGCATAGTAGGTTTTTCTGGAAAGATAATAAATCCTGAAAATTTAAAAGTTAGAAAAAAGAATTCTACAAATGTTTTACTAATTCATGGTGATCAAGATGAAATTGTTTCACCATCATATTTATTAGAGGCTAAAGATTTTCTTTTAAGAGAGAATGTAATTGTTGAAAGTCATTTAATAAATAACTGTAAACATCATATTCCTATTGAAGCTTCAAGCATAGCTTTAAATTATATTTTAAAAAAAATTAATAGTTAGATATTATTGATATCAATATTTATTTGAGATAGGATTAAATACATGAATGAGCTTGTAGAGCAAAATGTTTCTCTAGAAAAATGTCCAGCACTAGTTCTTAATGCTGATTACAGACCATTAAGCTATTATCCATTATCACTATGGTCTTGGCAAGATGCGGTTAAGTCAGTTTTTTTAGATAGAGTTGTTATTGTTAGTAATTATGACAGACAAATTAGAAGCCCATCATTTGAAATGAAGCTACCAAGCGTTATTGCTCTAAAAAGCTATATTGTACCTCAATCAAAACCAAGTTTTACTAGATTTAATGTTTTTTTAAGGGATAGATTCTCCTGTCAATACTGCGGAAGTGGAGAAGAATTAACCTTTGACCACTTGCTACCAAGATCCAAAGGAGGAGAAACTAATTGGGATAATGTTATTACAGCCTGTTCAGATTGTAATGTTGAAAAGGGTGGTAAACTTTTAAAATTTTCAGGGATGAAGCTAAATCAAAACCCATATCAACCATCAACAGAAGATTTACATAGAAATGGTAAGCATTTTCCACCTAATTACCTTCATAAAAGCTGGATGGATTATCTCTACTGGGATGTAGAGCTAGAAACTTAATAATTTTTAAATTTTTTCAGAAATACTGATTGCAATTTTTGACCCTATTTTAATAACTTTATCAAGGATTGAATAAAAACCTTTTTTTGTTGCCCCTTTTTCATAAGCAATATCTTTGTGGTGCAGTTCATCTTCTCTGAACTTTATAATATTTTTTTTAAGCTCTTTTTCATCTGCTCCTAATTGATTTATTTGATTTAAATAATGTTTGTCTATTACTTCCTCAACTGAAGCTGTGCATAACAGGGCAGCTTTTTTACCTAATAAAGTTGACCCAAAACCTAAACCAACACCTAATAAATCCCATAATGGAAGAAGCTTAGTAGGTTTAATATTTCTTTTTTTTATTTCTTTTTCAAAAAATTCACAGTGTTCTTTTTCATGAACTTTCATTTCTTCAACAATATTTTTTAAATCATCATCTTTAACTAAAGTATTTAATGCTAAGAGTTGGCCTTCGTATATCTTTACGGCACCACGTTCTCCAGCATGATCTACGCGTATAAATTCTTCAACTTTATTTTTGGATTTCATCATTAATTAGATAAATTTTTGTTGATATTAAAAACATAAATACACTTACTATTATATTATAAGTTGTAAGAGAAAAACCAAAGATTTTAAATGCTACATCTTTGCAGCTAATATTAATCTCTTGAAGAGACTTTAAAACTTCTTCTTTTGTTGTTAAATCTGAATTATTAGAACCACAAACATTAGATTCACTAATAAACCCCTGCTCGATTCCAAAATGATAAACTGATATCAAAAATGAAAATGAGAAAATTAGTAATAAAAGAATACTGTAAAAGACTTGGTCTTTTTTAAAAAAATGATTAAAAACTAAAACAATTAATGATAAAGCGTATGGCACTCTCTCTATTATACAAAGATTGCATGGCTGATATCCCAATAAATATTGAATAAAATAAGCAGACAACAAAATAGTAAAACTAGATAAAAACAAAATTTTTAAGCAAGTCGTTTTTTCTAAATTAAACATAAAACTTTAGTGATAGATAAAATATAACAGCAATAATTACAATAATTATGCCTAGTATCGTAAACCAGCTATGACCATGTTGACTCATAAATCTAGTAAAAATCACACCAAATTTGAAGGATAAATACGAGACAATAAAGAATCGAAGACCTCTCGAAATTAAACTGATTAAAATAAAAATAGGAAAATTAAAACTAATTAAGCCACTCGCAATAGTAAAAACTTTATAGGGCAATGGTGTAAATCCAGCAAAAAATAATATTATCAGCCATGTATAAAATCCCTCTCCCCTAGTTAATGCATTTTTTAAGTTTATTACTTTTTCTTCATATCCATAAAATTCTACAATCATAATTGCTAGATCAAAAAAATACGCCCCCAGAATATAACCGAGCATTCCTCCAAAAACTGAAAATACTGTTGCAATTATAAAAATTTTTATAAAATTATCCTTTTTTGCAATAACCATCGGTGCAATCATCACATCAGGTGGAATTGGAAAAAAAGAACTCTCTAAAAATGCGATAATTGCCAGAAAATAATTGGAACTCTTATGAGCAGCCAACTCTAAACACTTGTTATAAAGTTTGTTAAACATTTTTTTGGTTTTAATATAATTTTAGTTCTTATACTATTTAAAATAAAATTTATGTTTAATTAAGGGCGAATGGCGGAACTGGTAGACGCGCACGACTCAAAATCGTGTTTTGCAAGAAGTGAGAGTTCGATTCTCTCTTCGCCCACCAAATTGTATGAAATTAGATAACTATAATAATCTTTTAGAGCTATTTTTATCCCAATATAAAAAAAAAAATAGTAATAAAATTTTTTTACAATCCTTAAAAAATAAAGATTTAAAATTTAGTTGGAAAAAAACTTATGATTGTATTCAAAAATTATCTAATGAAATTAATAAACATATCTTTACTAAAGACCGTTGTTTATTAATATCGGAAAATAGACCTGAATGGTTGATAAGTGATTTAGCTATAATGCTTGCAGAAGGCATAACTGTACCAACTTATATAAGTTACACAGAAAGAGATTACGAATATCTTATAAATGATTGTAAACCGTCAGTAATTATAGTTTCTGATAATTTACAATTTAAAAAGGTAAAAAACTTAATACATAAAAATAAATTTATAAAAGCAGTTATTAGTTTTGAAAATATTGAAGATGATAAAGTTGAAATTATAAATATTAATGAAATTTTTTCAAAACAAGGTTATTTAGAAAGAAACTTAAAAGAAGTAAATTTAATTAGGACAGATGTAGCATGTATAATTTATACCTCTGGTACACAAGGAAATCCAAAAGGAGTAATGTTAAGCCATGGTGGTATACTAAATAATTGTGAAGGTTCTTCAGAGCTATTAAATGAAATAATTAATAAAGAACCTAAATTCTTAACTTGGTTGCCCCTATCACATTCTTATGAACATACAGTTCAATTTGTCCAAATAGCAGTCGGTGCAAAAGTATATTATGCAGAGAGTATGGATAAGTTAGTTAAAAATATGAAAGATTGTAGTCCAGATATAATGACTGCTGTTCCAAGATTTTATCAAAACTTGTATCAAAAAATATCCTCTTCTTTTGAAAAGACAAAAGGAATCAAAAAATTATTAGTACAATCAACATTAGATCTAGGTGAAAAAAAATTCTTAAATCAAGAACTCTCTTTATATGAAAAGTGTATAAATTGTTTATGCGAAAATTTAGTTAGGAAAAAAATTAAATTGCAATTTGGTGGTTCTATTAAAGCATTCATATCAGGTGGAGGAGCTTTGGATTATCAGGTGGGTGTTTTTTTAAACTCAATAGGTCTTCCTACACTTCAAGGATATGGCTTAACCGAAACATCTCCAGTTGTTAGTTGTAATCCAATTAATGATATTAGAATTGAAACAGTTGGTCCTCCATTTAAAGGTAATAAAGTAAAGATTGCTGATGATGGTGAAATCATGATTAAAGGTGAAAATGTAATGTTAGGATATTGGAATAATCCAATTGAAACAGATAAAACAATAAAAAATGGATGGTTATATACAGGTGATATTGGTCATTTTGATAATGGTTTTTTAAAAATTACAGATAGAAAAAAAGATATTTTGATTACTCCAGGGGGAGATAATATTTCACCTGTTAAAATAGAAAATGATTTAATAAAGATAGAATTTATAGAGCAAGCATTAGTTTATGGAGATAATAAACCATTTTTAGTCGCGTTATTAGTTTTGAATAATGATAAAAAAAATATTGATAGCCAAAGTATTAATAATGAAATTGAAAAAATAAATAACAAATTAACTAAAGTAGAAAAAATAAAAAAATTTATTGTTATTGATAAACAATTTTCAATTGAAAATGGTTTAATGACACCAACATTAAAACTTAAAAGGTATAAAATAATTCAAGAACACAAGAAAGAGCTAGAAAAACTTTACAATTAACAATTTAAACTTGTTATTTAACGCATAAACATTAAGTTTTTTAACTATTATAAAAACAAAAGTATTTTATTTTTAATTAATTTTATTTTTTAATTTTCTATTTTTTTGTAATTAATTAAAGAATTGACATAACTTGTTTAAAAAAATAAAAATAAGTTAAGAACGAATCAATTTGATTCGTTTAACTAAAAAAAGGGAGCTAAAGATGCCTAAAAAAAGAAAAAAAGCAGCAAAGAAAACTAAGAAAAAAGCTAAGAAAAAAGCTAAGAAAGCTAAAAAAAGAAGAAGATAGTTACTTAGTATTCTTTACAAAAAACGCTTCTCATAACTTTATGTTTGAGAGGCGTTTTTTTTAATCATCAACAGGTTCAGCATCGTCAGTTTCACTAATAGGTTCTTCGGTAGTTTCTTCGGCAGGTACGTTGGTAGGTACCACTTCAGTAGTAGTAGTTTTCGGAACATTAGAGAGTTGTGGCTGTTGACTACCACCTAAGTTTCTCTTTAGGGCTTTATCCAGTTTCTTTTGTGTATCTTCTGTCGGTATATTAAGAATAATTTGAAATTCAGAAAGAATTCTCTCGTAAGCTTTTTCAAATAATTGCCTCTCACTATAAGATTGTTCAACCATTAGATCATCACCTTTATTTAAATCTCTTACTACTTCAGCTAATTCATAAATTTTTCCTGAAGATATTTTTGCTTCATATTCTTGAGCTCTTCTACTCCACATAGACCTTTTAATTTTTGGCTTACTTTTTAAAATAGAAATACATTTATTAACTTGGTTGATGCTTGCTAAAGGACGTAAATTCGATTGTTTGTTAACTGGAACCATTCCATTTGCTTTATCTTTTTCAAACTTGATTACATAAGTCTCAACATCTATTCCACCAATATTTATCTTTTTAAATTCTGTTATTTGGCCTACACCATGTTTTGGATAAACAACAAAATCTTTAGCCTTATATTCTTTTTTTTCAGTTTCTTGTTTTTTAACCTTTTTAATTTCTGGTTTTACTTCGTTACTTTTTGAGATTCTTAAATTATTGGTTTTAGCCTCAATTATTTGCTCTGCTTTTTTAACAGGTTTTTTATTCGAAGCTTTTTTAACTTTAGCTACTTTTTTTTTTACTTTTTTAGGTAAAATTTTTTTTACTTTTTTAAATTTTGTTTCTTTTTTTTTAACGATTGGCTTTGTAGTTTTTTTTTTAAAGGTTTTCTTTAAAATATTTTTCAAACTTATTTTGCTCATTTTTATATTTTTTGTGATCCGCTGGGGGATCTTTTTTTTCACTTATGTTGGGCCAAATTTCAGCATATTGTTTATTGATTTCTAACCATTTTTCACTTCCTGGTTCTGTATCAGCTTTTATGGCATCAACCGGGCACTCAGGTTCGCAAACGCCACAATCTATACACTCATCCGGTTTAATTACAAGCATATTTTTACCCTCATAGAAACAATCCACCGGGCAAACCTCGACGCAGTCCATCAATTTACATTTAATACATTTGTCGTTTACAATGTAAGTCATTACAAATTTTCTTTTTTAATCTCTTCCTTAATATCGCCCATAGTTTTACTGTCAATATAAAGTAAACCAGACAATCTTCGCATTAAATTAGTCTCATACATATCAGCATCTTTGTTTGAGTATATAATTCTCCAAAGTGATTTTATGATTTTAATCTTATCTTTTTCATTCAATTTTTTAATTTCTCTTGTAAAACTTAATATTTGATTAGTATTTTCTTCATTTTGTTTTGCACTAATTATTAATGCGTCCAGTTCATTTTGATTTGCACCAAGTTCCAACAGTGTTTTTTTTATGATTTCCTCTTCTTCATTGGTGTAATTTTCATCAATTTTAGCAGTATGGATGAGTAGGGCAGCAATTTTAATTAAGTATGAATCTTTCTCTTGGCTCTTTTCTTTTTTATTGAAAAACATGAATTATCCTAAGTTTAAATTTTTTAGTACATCAAATGGGTTTTCTTTGTTATTCTTTTTAACAAAAGATTTTTTAGATGTTTTTTGAGGCATATATCTGAAGAACATATCTTCATTTTTTTCTATAACCTTATAATTCATTTTTTGAATTAGGTTTTTAAAATTATTTTTACTACAACCTAGGAGATTGAGCATTTCAGGAATTAGTTTGATTTCTTTATTTTCTTTAGGATTAGAATTAATTATTTGCATAAACAATCTCTCCAAAATATCAATTCTTACAAAATAATTGTCAAATTTTTCAAAACCACAAAGCAACATAAAGTACTTATTTTTATTTTCTTTGTCCTCTATAAAATTTAACCCAAATGTTGGAGGTGATAAATCAAGGTTCTTTTGATTGTAGTTTTTCCAAAGCAAAGTTCTTAACATTACTGGCTCAGGTTTAATTAATTTATGCAAAAAAATATGGTATCTACCAAATTTAACACCCAAGTCCCTTAAAGTTTTTCTTTCACTTTGTCCCAAATTTTTCAAGTATTCAGAAACATTTTCTCTTTTTAAAACACCATTATTTTCATAAAGCTGATAGGCAAGAGCTTTAATTGAAGAATGTTTGTCTTTAAGATTTTTTAAATCGATTAAACTTTGTAAAACTGTATCAATTTTGCTTTTTAACCATTTATTGATAAATAAACTTAAATTTTTTTTTTGATCTTGTTCAAGAACATCATCAACAATTAATTCAAAACCAGGGCTTAAATAATCATTTCCAGGCATTAATTTTGCTATTGCAAATTCACGCCAATAAATTTTAAAATCATTACTCAATTCAATTAATCCCGTATCAATTATGTTTTGAATTCTTTTTTCTAATTCTGGACCAATAGATTGTCTTGCAGCTTTTTTAAGTGATTTTATATCTGTTTCCAAAGCACCTTTTTTAAGGTCCAATTCAAGTTTAAGACCATTAATCTTTCCAATGAATTGCTCATCAATTTTAACATCATTATTTTCTAATATTTCTGTTTTAAATTTCATATCTTGTTTTAAGCCTCTTGCAAGAATGCTAGCTCTTTTATCAATAAAAGTTTTTGTAAGTTCTTCATGAAGTCGTTCAGAAAGTTTATCTTCTAATAATTTTGTTTTTTCTATCCAATAGTCTTGATTTTCAATCCAATTATTTTTATTTGAAACATATGACCAAGTTCTAACATTTGCAATTCTATTTGATAAAGAATCTACATTTCCCTCTAATTTGTCTAATTTCATAAGTTGTAATCGCATATATTCGTTAGTAATTTTACCTTTTTGGCTAATTAAAAATTTGAAGACATTTTTAATTACCTCATAATGGTTCCCGTAGGTTTTTTTTACAAAATCAGGTATCTGACAACATTCCCATAGCAAACCAAGTGTTTTACTATTTAAATCTACACTTTCTAAATTTTTATCCTTTAAAAAATATTTTAGTGCTTTTTCATCTCCACACTCATGAATTTTTCTTAACCATTCTCTCTGTGGTTTTTCTTCTAAAGATTTTATTAAACTATATGGGTTATTGAAATTTAAATTGGAGTTTCTCCAAAACAATGTTCTAATTTCCCCAAATTTATGATTTTCTAATAAATCAACTTCTTCTGCATTAATATCTTTACAATCACCAGTTACTCCAAAACTTCCGTCATTAAGGTATCTGCCAGCTCTCCCTGCAATTTGACCTATCTCAGATAAATTAAGTTTTCTATTTTTTCTTCCGTCAAATTTTTTTAAATTAGAAAAAAAAACATAGTCAAGATCCATATTGATACCCATACCTATTGCATCTGTAGCAACTAAAAAATCAACATCACCTGATTGATATAATTCAACTTGTGCATTTCTAGTTTTAGGACTTAAAGAACCCATTACAATTGCTGCTCCACCCTTTTGTCTTCTAATTAATTCTGCAATAGCATAAACTTCTTCAGCAGAGAATGCTATTATTGCTGTTTTTCCATTTATCCTAGATATCTTTTTATGACCTGCGTAGGTAAGTTTTGATAATCTTGTTCTATTAATAAACTCAATATCATCATCTAATTTTAAAATTATATTTTTAATAGTATTGGAACCCATCAACATAGTAAGTTTAGTTCCCCTCATATCAAGTAATCGGTCAGTAAAAATATGACCTCGTTCATGATCAGCGCACATTTGAATTTCATCCACTCCTACAAAATCTAAACTTTTGTTGATTGGCATAGACTCAACTGTGCATAAAAAATATTTAGCATTTGAGGGAATAATTTTTTCTTCACCAGTGATTAAAGCAACGTTATCTATTCCAACTTTTTTAATTACTTTGTCGTAAACTTCCCTTGCAATCAATCTAAGTGGAAAACCAATCATACCACTGTCAAAAGACAACATTGTTTCAATTGCTAGATGGGTTTTTCCAGTGTTGGTAGGTCCAAGAACAGCTGTGATTTTATATTTAGTCATTTCTATCTTTGGTATGCTTTTTTTTTAACCTACTAGATGTTGTTGCTACGAAAGAACAAAAATAGACTAAAACATGACCGAATCATAGGATGAAAAGTTCTCTTTTTATTTGATACTCAATGTTAAAAAAATTAACCACCCGGACCAAGGTTAGAGGGTTTAATTTTAAGAATTTTCCATATTCCTGATGCAGAAGCTATAATTTTATCATTACAAATTAATTCACAAAATAAAAAAATTAATGTGTTAGTTTTTTTAAGTATTTTAGTTTTCCCAAAAATTTCATCACCAGCTTTTGTAGCACCAATAAATTTAAGATCTAAGGAAATTGTTACACAAGGAGCATTATTTGCTGATCGATGAGCAGAAGTTCCGGCACCAGCATCAATTAAAGCTGCTAAATATCCACCATGTGTAATTCCAGCTGCATTTAAATGGTTTTCATTTATTGTTGATTTAAATTCGAACTCTGTTTCAGATACATTTCTGAATAATAAACCTCCATTATGTTTCATAAACCCTGATTTTATACTGATTTGTTCAAATTCTTTGATCATAATTTTATAGAACAATTGTTATAATTAATAAGATTACAAATATAAAAATAAAAAAAATAATCACCGAGCTTTGTAATGAAGATTTTAATATCCATTTAAACATTTTTATTCCTTTATGGTGCGCCTGCTAGGAGTCGAACCCAGAACCTTCTGGTCCGTAGCCAAACGCTCTATCCAATTGAGCTACAGGCGCGAATTGTTAATATCATTTAATTATATAGTATTATCACTTTTTGAAAAAATTTGTTAAAAAAACATATTCTAAAATGAATAAAAAAACTAAAGAAGTTGTAATTGTTGCTGCTGCCCGAACGCCCATAGGTACATACATGGGTTCTTTAAAAAATATTAGAGCTGACCAGCTTGGATCAATAGTTATTAAAGAAGTTTTAAAAAGAGCAAAAGTTAATAGTGATAAAATAGATGAAGTAGTTTTAGGGCAAGTGTTAACCTCTCTAACAGGCCAAAACCCTGCAAGACAAGCTTCTATAAATGCAGGATTACCAAATTTTATTCCCTCACATTTAGTTAATCAAGTATGTGGATCTGGTCTAAGATCAGTAATCTCAGGTTTCCAAACAATTAAACTTGAAGAAGCTAAATATATTATTTCAGGTGGTCAAGAAAATATGTCAATTGCACCACATGCTTTACTTTATAGAAATGATAAAAAACTTTTAGAAGATAAGTTGATAGATACGATGACTTATGATGGCTTGATAGATGCATTTAATAATTATCACATGGGGGTTACAGCTGAAAATGTTGCGGAAAAATTTAAAATTTCAAGAGAAGAACAAGATAATTTTGCGCTAAGATCTCAAAATAAAACTCAATTAGCTCTAGAACAAAATAGATTTAAAGATGAGTTAGTTAAAGTTAACATTGATGGTAACTACTTAGACATTGATGAATACCCAAGAAAAGGTTTAAAAATTGAAGATTTAAGAAAATTAAAAACAGTATTTAAAGAGAATGGAACTGTTACACCAGGAAATGCGTCGGGTATAAACGATGGAGCTGCAGCAGTACTTCTAACAAGCCTAGAAGAAGCCGAAAAAAAATCTCTAAAACCAATTGTTAGGATTGTTTCATGGTCATCAGTTGGTGTTGAGCCGTCATTGATGGGTTTAGGACCAATTGATGCTGTTAAGTTGGCATTAAAAAAAGCGAACTGGAAGATAGATGAAGTTGATATATTTGAAATTAATGAGGCTTTTGCAGCTCAAAGTATTGTGGTGATTAAAGAGTTAAATATTGATGAGAAAAAAGTGAATGTTAATGGAGGGGCGATAGCTTTAGGTCATCCCATTGGAGCATCTGGGACTAGAATTTTGGTAACTTTAATTCACGAAATGCAAAGGCAAAATAAAACAAAGGGTTGTGCCACTCTCTGTATAGGAGGTGGCATGGGAATGGCTATTTGTGTTGAAAAAATTTAATATTCTTTCTATCAAATTTTTCTTTTAATAAGATTTCTTGGATCCAAATCTCACCATCTAAGTCTTTGATTTTTTTATTATTAAAGACTAAATTTATTAATATTTTTATCATTAAAAAATTTACAAGTTAAGATTGTCTAAAATTTGTATAAATTGTGTTGAAAATTAAAAATTATTGTGCATTTTTAGTGTATAAGATCATAAAAACATGAGTGAAAAATTATTAGTCCCGGACATAGGTGATTTTGACAAAGTAGAAGTTATTGAACTTTTAGTAAAAGAAGGTGATGAGATCAAAGTCAATGACCCGATAGTTACAATTGAGAGTGACAAGTCTAGTGTTGAAATACCATCGACTATTTCAGGCAAGATAAAGAGTATTAGTATTAAAGTTGGTGATAAGGTTTCAAAAGGAGATCTATTACTTAATATCACACCAAGTAACTCTTCAAAATCAGAGGAAAAGATAATACCAAAAGATACAGAAAATTTAATTAAAGAAGCTGAGCGGGCTTTAAAGGAAAATGAAAAAGTAAAAACACAATCACAAAATAAGATTATTAGACAAGAAAAACCTGAAATAATTCAAGTTGTCAACAAGGGTGATATTGATCCAATAGAAACAAAAGAATGGCTAGAGTCACTTTCGGCAGTAATTGAAAAAGATGGGGATAATAGAGCCCATTATTTAATTAAAGAGTTGATGAATAAAGCGTATATGGAAGGAGTAAATATTCCTTATACTCAAAACACTCCATACATAAACACTATTCCAGTGAATGAAGAGCAAAAATCTACAGGAGATCAAAATGTTGAAAGAAGAATTAGATCTTTAATTAGATGGAATGCTGCTGCCATGGTTGTAAGAGCTAATAAAAAATTTCCTGAACTAGGTGGGCATATAGGAACATTTGCTTCTGCAGCAACTCTGTATGATGTTGGTATGAATCATTTTTTTAGAGCAAAAAATAATAATTTTGGTGGAGACTTAGTTTATTTCCAAGGACACAGCGCACCAGGGATATATGCGCGTGCATTCTTAGAGGGAAGATTAAACGAAAAACAATTAGATAACTTTAGACAAGAAGTAAGGCCAGGTGGCTTATCATCCTATCCTCATCCATGGTTAATGCCAGACTTTTGGCAATTCCCAACTGTTTCAATGGGACTTGGCCCAATGCTTGCAATTTACCAAGCAAGATACATGAAATATTTAATTAATAGAGGTTTAATAAAAGATGAAGGAAGAAAAGTTTGGGCTTTCTTGGGTGATGGTGAGATGGATGAACCAGAGTCACTAGGGGCCATAGGATTAGCTGCGCGGGAAAAATTAGATAACTTAATTTTTGTAGTTAACTGTAATTTACAAAGATTAGATGGACCTGTTAGAGGGAATGGAAAAATTATTCAAGAGCTAGAAGGCAGTTTTAGAGGCGCTGGATGGAACGTGATTAAAGTAATTTGGGGCTCTTATTGGGATCCGCTACTAGCAAATGATAAAACTGGACATCTAGTAAAAGTGATGAACGAAACAGTTGATGGTGAATACCAGGCAATGAAAGCTAGAGATGGAGCCTATGTTAGAGAAAAATTTTTTGGAAAATTTCCAGAGACAAGAGAATTAATATCTAGTTTATCAGATAAAGATGTTTGGAGATTGAATAGAGGTGGTCATGACCCTCATAAAGTTTTTGCAGCATATGATAAAGCTGTAAAAAACATAGGAAGTCCAACGGTTGTAATTGCCAAAACAATTAAAGGTTATGGTATGGGTAAAACTGGTGAGAGCGTAAACACAACACATCAAACAAAAAAATTAGATATTGATGATTTGTTGTATTACAGAGATCGATTTGATGTCCCTTTAACTGATGAACAAGTAAAAAAAATTGAATACTATAAGCCAGACGAAAAATCTATAGAGATAAAATATTTAAAGGAGAGAAGACATCAGCTTGGTGGGTTTATTCCAGCAAGAAGTACATTTGCAAAGCCTATTAAAGCTCCATCAAAAGATATTTTTGATAACATGAAAGTTTCAACTGGTGAAAAAGAAATGTCTACAACAATGGCTCTTGTTCGTATGTTAACAAATTTACTAAGAGATAAAAATGTTGCGCCAAGATTAGTTCCTATAATACCAGACGAAGCAAGAACTTTTGGAATGGAAGGATTTTTCCAAAAAATTGGAATTTATGCTCATGAAGGTCAAAAGTATGAACCAGAAGATTCAGCACAATTAAGTTCTTATAGAGAAGATAAAAATGGGCAAGTTTTAGAGGAAGGAATTAATGAAGCTGGTGCAATGTCTTCATGGATAGCAGCAGGAACATCTTATACAAATCATGACATTGAGATGATTCCAATTTATATATTTTATTCCATGTTTGGTTTTCAAAGAATAGGAGATTTTGCTTGGGCAGGTGCCGATAGTCAATCCAGAGGTTTTTTGATAGGAGCGACAGCTGGGAGAACCACATTAGCTGGTGAGGGATTACAGCACCAAGATGGGCACAGCCACTTATTAGCCTCAACGATACCTAATTGTGTAACTTACGATCCAACATTTCATTACGAGCTAGCTGTAATTTTTAGAGAAGGTTTAAAAAGAATGCATGAAAAAAGAGAAAATATTTTTTACTATATTACAACAATGAACGAAAATTATTCTCACCCTGAAATGCCTAAAGATAAAAATTGTGAAGAAGGAATTTTAAGAGGCATGTATAAGATTAAAGAATTTACTAAAAACAAGAAAACAAAGATTCAATTACTTGGATCTGGAACTATTTTAAGAGAAATGATTAAGGGTGCTGAAATTTTACAAAATGAGTATCAAATTGATAGTGAAATTTGGAGCGTTACAAGTTTTAATGAATTAAGAAAAGATGGAATGGAAGTTGAAAGGTATAATCTATTAAATCCAGATAAAGAGCCAAAAAAATCTTATGTAGAAGAATGTTTAGGACAAACAGAAGGCCCTATAATGGCAGCGTCAGATTACATGAGAATAAATTCTGATCAGATTAGACCATATGTTAATAAAGCCTTTTACTCGTTAGGAACGGATGGTTTTGGAAGAAGTGATACGAGAAAAAATCTAAGAAATTTTTTTGAAGTGGATAAAGAGCATATTGTTGCTTATGGACTTAGTGTACTAGCTAAAGAACAACTAATAGCATCAAAATATGCATCTGACGCAATAAAAAAATACAATATTGACTCTAAAAAACCGATCCCAACTAAACTTTGAATATGTCTAAGATAGATTTAAAAGTTCCAAAAATAGGTGAATTTAAAGATGTAGAAGTAATCGAGCTTTTAATTTCAGAAGGTCAAACAATAAAAAAAAATGAACCACTAATTACAATTGAAAGTGATAAATCAAGTGTTGAGATTCCAAGCACTGAAGATGGAAAAATTCTCAAAGTAAACATTAAAGTTGGAGATAAGGTTTCTGAGGGTGATAAAATTTTAGAATTAGAGATAGTTAAAACTAGAGAAACCATAGAAATTAAAACAGAAAAAAAAGAACAAACCAATGAGAAAACAGCCCAAGAGATTAAGGTAGTTGATGATGACAAAAATTATAAAGAAGTGCAAGATTTCAATGTAAACAATAGTTCAAGAACTTTAGCATCACCCAAAGCTCGAAAATTTGCAAGAGAATTAGGTGTAAATATTAATCAAGTACCCGGAAGTGAAAGAGAAGGGAGAGTTACAGAAATTGATATAAAAAATTTTGTCTTTAGTAAAAAAAATACACTTGAGGTAAAGGAGAAAAAATCTGAAAAAAAAATAACTCAAGAGTATTCTCATTCAGAATTTGGAGAAATTGAAGTTAAAGATATACCAAGAGTTAAAAAATTGGCATCAACATACCTTATGAACTCATGGATAAATATTCCTCATGTTACCAATCATGATGAGGCAGACATTACTGAATTAGAGGAATTTAGGACCTCACTTAAAGACATGTATACAGGTGAAAACAAAAAGATTACTCCTTTAGCTTTTATAGTAAAAGCAGTAACCACATCATTAAAAAAATTTCCAAATTTTAATTCTTCAATAGATAAAATAGATGATGGAAAAATGACAATTAAAAAGTACTACCATATAGGGATTGCTATTGACACACCACATGGCTTAATGGTTCCAAAACTTAGAAATGCAGATAGCAAAAATATTTCCTTAATAGGGAAAGAACTTAAACAATTAAGTGAAAAATGTAGAAATCTTAAAATTGATAAAAAAGAATTATTTGGTGGTTCAATGACAATCACTAGTCTTGGTGGAATTGGGGGGTCATTTTTTACACCAATTATAAATTATCCAGAAGTTGCTATTTTGGGAGTTGGTAAATCTGAAAAAAAGCAAATTTATATAGATGGTAAATTTGTTACCCGAACAATGCTGCCACTATCTTTATCTTATGATCATAGAATAATTGATGGAGCTGAGGCAGCTCGTTTTAATAATAATTTAAAAGAAAATTTAGGCAAAAACTTTGCCTATAAATTAGCTGTTTAATTAAAACTATGTCAAAAACCGCATCATTATTAAGTGCATTGTTTTGTACTTTTATTTGGGGAACTACATTTATTGCTCAAGATACAGGCATGGATGGCATAGGTCCCTTTACTTTTAATGCAGTAAGATTTCTTGTCGGTTTTTTAGCTATAATCCCATTAGTTTTTATATTTGAGGTAAAAAAATTTAAATCAGAATTAAAATTAGATTCTAAAACTTTTGCTATCCTCTCTTTTTTAATTGGATTATCACTCTTTTTAGGCTCTGCCTTGCAACAAGTTGCACTGCTTTACACGGATGTGGCTAATGCAGCATTCTTTACGATTTTTTATGTTCCAATGGTCCCAATTATAATTTTTTTATTTAAAAAAAAAACAATACATTGGAGCGTATGGCCATCAGTGGTTTTATGTTTAATTGGAGGATATTTATTAACAAATTTTTATGACGCAACAGTAAGACTTGGGGATACTCTGGTAATATTAGGAGCTTTATTTTGGAGCACACATATTATTTTTACAGGCATCATAGTTACAAAGTACAATCTTCCATTGACAATAGGCGCTGTTCAAACATTAATTGTAGCTCTTTTTTCTTTTATAATCGGATTAATCTATGAAGAATTTATTCTTAAGAATATTTTAAAAGAAATAGATTCTATTTTGTATGCAGGAATCCTTTCAGGGGGTCTTGCATTTATTTTACAAATTTATGCTCAAAAAAATATTACACCAGCACCTGCAGCTATAATTTTTTCTTTAGAAGGTGTTTTTGCAACTATTGCTGCTTGGTTTCTATTAGATCAGATATTAGGTATAAATAACTTATTGGGGTGCTTATTTATATTGAGTGGTGTTTTGTTATCACAATTATTGCCCTTGTTTAAAAAAAAAAGTTAAGAATATATTATTAGAAATAAGATTAAAGAAACGATTATTCTATAGATTACAAAAATATTTAAAGAGAATCGATTTATAAATGATAAGAAAAATTTAACAGTTATATATGAGAATACAAAAGATAATATAATTGAAATTATAATTAAATAATTTATTTCAATTGACTGGGTAACGGCATCTCTGAGTCCAAGAAAACTTGCTCCTGCCAAAGCTGGAATTGATAATAAAAATGAAATTTTACTAGATTCAAATCTATCATATTTTAAAAATCTAGCTGCTGTTAAGGTGATGCCAGCCCTACTAACACCAGGTACTAGAGCAAGAATCTGAAACAAACCAATAAATATTATGGATTTAATATTTAAGTGTGTAGATATATTTTTATCAATTTTTTTTTGATCAGCAAAAAATAGAATTATTCCAAACAGTAAAGTTGTCCACGCGATAATTTTTATATTTCTAAAAAGATAAATAAGTTCAGTTGAATGTAGTATATATCCAAAAATAGTAAGTGGTATTGAGCCGATTATAATTAGCATCAAAAGTTTTTGATTATTTTTTAAGTTAAATAAATCTTTTCTAAAATAAAAAATTATTGCAAATAAAGAACCTAGATGTAAGCTGATATCTATTAATAATGAACTTGTTTTCAGATCATAGAAATTAGAAACTAGAACTAAATGTGCAGAAGAACTAATTGGTAAAAATTCAGATATTCCTTGAACAGCAGAAAGAATAAGGATTTCTATAAGATCTTGAAACATATAAGTGTCGTAACTCAAAAAATATTGATTTTAAACAATTCGATTTATTCATAATAGGTATGCAATAATTAAAATCTCTATGTTTAGAGCTAATTATAGTTAAAATTAGGTCATATATACTGACCTAAAAAATTCTTTTACTAATAAAAAGTGTGTATATTTTAGTATAAGTTTATAAAAAAAATGACTAATAAAATGCTTAAATTTGTAAAGATAGGTCAGCAAACCCCACCTAAAAGAGATGTTGGCACTAGAAAAGAAGATTTCAATGAGGTCTATGATGAATTTATTAATCGAAAAGCCCAAGAACAGTCAAGTAGATGTTCACAATGTGGAATACCTTTCTGCCAAGTTCATTGTCCACTAAGCAATAACATACCAGATTGGTTAAAATTAACTGCAGAAGGAAGACTAAAAGAGGCCTATGAATTAGCCCAAAGCACCAACAATATGCCAGAAGTATGCGGAAGGATATGTCCTCAAGATAGATTATGCGAAGGGAACTGCGTTATAGAACAATCAGGTCATGGAACTGTAACCATTGGTTCAATAGAAAAATATATAACTGATAATGCTTGGGAACAAGGTTGGGTAAAACCAATTGAAGTAAAATATGAAAAAAATCAAAGTGTAGGAATAATTGGTGCAGGACCTGCGGGGCTAGCAACTGCTGAGCAATTAAGAAAAAATGGTTATAAAATTACTGTGTATGATCGGTATGATCGTGCTGGAGGATTATTAATTTATGGAATCCCAAATTTTAAATTAGAAAAACATGTGATTGAAAGAAGAACAAAGCTACTGAAAGATGGTGGAATAGAATTTGTTCAAAACTTTGAAATTGGTAAAGACGCTACCTTAGATCAATTGAGAAAAAAACATGATGCAATTTTAATTGCCACAGGAGTTTATAAGCCTAGAGAAGTTGAGCTACCTGGAGGTGACTTAGATAATATTTTTCCTGCAATGGAATTCTTAACTGCTTCAAATAAAAAAGGCTTGGGAGATAAAGTGGAATTATTTGAAAAAGGTACATTGAATGCCGATGGCAAAGATGTTGTGGTTATAGGTGGTGGAGATACTGCCATGGATTGTGTAAGAACATCAATAAGACAAAAAGCTAAATCAGTTAAATGCCTCTATAGAAGAGATAAAGAAAATATGCCAGGATCAGCCAGAGAAGTAGCTAACGCACTAGAAGAAGGTGTTGAATTTGTATGGCTATCAAGTCCTAAAGAATTTAAAGGAAAAAATAAGATAGAATATATAAAAGTTGATCAGATTAAATTAGGTGAGCCTGATGATTCAGGCAGAAGAAGTCCAGAAATTAAAGAAGGATCAGAATTTGAAATTAAAGCAGACATGGTGATCAAAGCTCTTGGTTTTAATCCAGAAAATTTACCATTACTATTTGATGCTCAAGAACTGCAGGTAACTAAGTGGGGAACAATTAAAACAGATTTTGATACGATGGAAACAAATTTAAGAGGTGTTTTTGCGGCTGGAGATATTGTGAGAGGCGCTTCATTAGTTGTATGGGCCATCAAAGATGGAAGAGAGGCTGCTTCTTCAATTAAAACTTATCTCGAAAATATTGAATTAAAAAAAACAAAAGTAGCATAATGAAAAATTATAAAAAGAATTTAGAATTACTCTCTAAAAACCATGTTTATTCTGAAGAAATGGAACATGATGCATGTGGAGTAGGACTGATTGCTTCTACAGAGGGAAAAAAATCAAGAGCAGTTGTTGAGCATGGGATTGAAGCTTTAAAAGCTGTTTGGCATCGTGGAGCAGTGGATGCTGATGGAAAAACAGGTGATGGAGCGGGAATACATCTGGAAATACCAAAAGATTTTTTCATAGAAAAAATAGAAGTTACAGGACACGATTATGATGATTCCGAAATTTGTGTTGGTATGATTTTTTTGCCGAGAAATGATTATTCTTCACAAGAAAGCTGCAAAACTATTGTTGAAAGTGAACTAACTAAAAACAACTTCAGTATTTATGGTTGGAGACAAGTTCCCGTAAATCCAAAAGTCTTAGGAGAAAAAGCCTTTCAAACAATGCCTGAAATTATTCAGGTTTTATTTAAATCAAGCGACCCAAATTTACTTGATAAAGAACTGGAAAGAAAAATTTATGAAACAAGAAAAAAAATAGAGAACAAAGCCCTTAATCTATCGCTAAACAACTTTTATATATGCTCTATCAGTTCTAAATCAATTATCTACAAAGGGATGTTTTTAGCTGAAGCAATATCTGATTTTTTTTTAGATTTAAAGGATGAAAGATTTATATCGAGATATGTTATTTTTCACCAAAGATTCTCAACCAATACTGCACCTAGTTGGAGTTTAGCTCAACCATTCAGGGCAGTTGCCCATAATGGAGAAATTAATACTTTTAAAGGAAACAAAAATTGGATGAAAGTTCATGAACAAGAAATGAGTAGCCCACTTTTTGAAAATGTAGATAATTTAAAGCCGGTAATTCAAAAAGGTGCCTCTGACTCAGCAGCACTAGATAATGTTTTTGAATTATTGAATAAATCAGGTCAGCCTGCCCCTTTAGCTAAACTGATGTTAGTTCCAGATGCATGGTCAAAAAAAAATAAAACTCTTCCAAAAAGTCATCAGCAGTTATTTAATTTTTTAAATAGCACAATGGAACCTTGGGATGGACCTGCTGCTATAGCTGCAACTGATAATGAGTGGGTTATTGCAGCAAATGATCGTAATGGTTTAAGACCTCTCCGATATGCAATTACTAAAGACAAACTTCTTTTTGCTGGTTCAGAAACAGGAATGATAGAGTTAAATGAAAAAAAGATTTTATCTAAAGGAAGATTAGGTCCAGGTGAGATCATAGGAGTGAGAATTGAAAAAGGAAAAGTTTTTTCAAATGATCAAATTAAAGATTATTTAGCAAAAGAATTTAAACATTTTAATTCACAAATAATTGATTTAGATGAAAAATTATCTATTTCTAAGGAAAAACATCGTTTTGATGGAGAGGACTTAAGAAGAAGGCAGCATACGTTTGGAATAAGTTTAGAAGATTTAGAATTAATTTTACATCCTATGGCTGAGGATGCAAAAGAAGCAGTAGGCTCAATGGGAGATGATACCCCATTGGCTGTTTTATCAGATAAATACAGACCACTTTATCATTTTTTCAGACAAAATTTTAGTCAAGTAACCAACCCTCCAATTGACTCATTGAGGGAGAATAAGGTCATGAGTTTAAAAACTAGATTTGGAAATTTAGGAAATATTCTAAATTTTGACACTCTAACTAAAAAAAATATTTATGTTCTAAATAGCCCAATATTGTCTAACTCACAATTTAATAAACTTATAAATTTTTTTGAAAAAAGTTCTTTAACCATTGATTGTACATTCTCAAATGAAGCAAATTTACCAAGTGCCATTGAACGAATTCAGAAAGAGGCTGAAATTGCAGTTAGACAAGGTGTAACACAGCTAATTTTAAGTGATAAAGAACTTTCATCTAAAAATTTACCAATGCCAATGTTGTTGTGTGTTGGAGCTATTAATACTTTTTTAATAGATAAAAAATTAAGAGGATATGTTTCAATTAATGTTCAATCAGGTGAAGCCCTAGATACTCATTCATTTGCTACGCTAATAGGAGTGGGCGCAACAACAGTTAACCCATACTTAGCTTTTGATAGTTTATATCAAAGATATGAAAAAAAATTATTTGGTCAGTATAGTTTTGATGATTGCATTCAGAGATATATAAAATCCGTAAACGCAGGTCTTTTAAAAATAATGTCTAAAATGGGCATATCTGTATTAAGCTCATATAGAGGAGGATGTAATTTTGAAACTGTTGGATTAAGCAGAACTATTGTAGACGATTATTTCCCAGGAGTAATTTCTAAAATTTCAGGAATTGGACTGATGGGTATTGAGAAAAAAATACGTCAGATCCACAAAGAAGCATTTGAAAACACAGACACAGTTTTGCCTATTGGAGGCATTTACAGATATAGAAAAAATGGTGAAACACATCAATACCAAGGAGGATTAATTCATTTATTACAAAGTGCAGTAGGTTCAAATTCATATTCGGCGTATAAAAAGTATGTTGAAGGAATATATAATTTACCACCAATCAACTTAAGAGATTTAATTAATTTCAGAAAAAAGAAATTGGGTCCATCAATTGAGGTATCTGAAGTTGAACCTATAGAAAAAATATTAAAAAGATTTGGTAGTGGAAGCATGTCACATGGAGCCTTATCAAAAGAAGCACATGAAACATTGGCAATAGGAATGAATAGAATTAAAGGAGCTTCTTGCAGTGGAGAAGGTGGTGAGGATGCAAGTAGATTTAAGGTCATGGATAGTGGGGATAGTGCAAATTCTAGAGTTAAACAAATTGCGTCTGCAAGATTTGGTGTAACAATAAATTATTTAAATAATTGCAATGAAATAGAAATTAAAATGGCTCAAGGTGCAAAACCAGGAGAAGGTGGTCAGTTGCCAGGTTTTAAAGTGACAGAAGAAATTGCTAAATTAAGACATTCTACTCCAGGAGTAACATTAATCTCTCCACCACCACATCATGATATTTACTCAATAGAAGATCTGGCCCAGTTAATTTATGACTTAAAACAAACAAACCCAAAGGCACGGGTTGGTGTTAAGTTAGTTGCGTCGTCTGGTATTGGTACCATTGCTGCTGGAGTAGCTAAAGCAAAAGCTGATATCATTTTGATTTCAGGCCATAACGGAGGAACAGGTGCAACTCCTCAAACAAGTGTAAAATATGTTGGTATACCATGGGAAATGGGCCTTACTGAAGCTAACCAAGTTCTTACACTAAATAACCTTAGACACAAAGTTACTTTAAGAACTGATGGAGGTATTAAAACTGGTAGAGATGTTGTTATTGCCGCAATGATGGGGGCAGAAGAATATGGAGTTGCAACAACAGCCCTAGTTGCAATGGGATGTATTATGGTAAGGCAGTGTCACTCAAATACCTGTCCAGTTGGTGTATGCACCCAAAATAAAGAATTGAGAGAAAAATTTACTGGAACACCAGACAAAATAGTAAATTTGTTTAGTTTTATAGCAACAGAAGTTAGAGAAATTTTAGCTGAGCTTGGTTTTAGATCTTTAAATGAAATAGTTGGAAGAACCGATTTATTAATGCAAGTTAGTAAAGCCTCACCCAATTTAGATGACTTAGATTTAAATCCATTATTTGTTCAAGCAGACCCAGGTAGAAACAAGAGATATTGTGAAACTCGAGAAATCAACAAGGTGCCCGATACATTAGACCAAGATATCTGGCCAGAAATTGAAAATTCTTTAGACAACTCAGAAAAGACTGAAAAAGAATTCATTATTAAAAACACTAATAGAGCTGTTGGTACAAGAATTTCACATCATCTTTATAAGAAGTATGGTTATGAAAAATTAGAAGAAAATTTTCTTACCTTAAATTTTAAAGGTTCAGCGGGACAATCTTTTGGAGCCTTTTCCTCTAAAGGGTTAAAACTTAATCTCAAGGGTGATGCAAATGATTATGTGGGAAAAGGATTGTCAGGAGCAACAATTTCAATAAAGCTTTCAGACGAAAGTAACTTAGTTTCAAATGAAAACACAATCATTGGAAATACAGTTCTTTATGGAGCCACATCAGGAAAACTTTTTGCAGCAGGTCAAGCAGGAGATAGATTTGCCGTAAGAAATTCAGGAGCCACAACAGTAATTGAAGGATGTGACTCGAATGGATGTGAGTATATGACTGGAGGTACAGTTGTTATTCTTGGGGATGTGGGAGATAATTTTGCAGCAGGTATGACTGGTGGTATGGCTTTTATTTACGATAAATCAAAAGATTTTGAAAATAGAGTAAACTCTGACTCTGTGATATGGCAACAAGTAGAAACAAATTATTGGCTAAATTATTTAAAAAAATTAGTTAAGGAACATTCTATTGAAACAAATTCTCAGCTATCCAAAAAAATTATTGATAATTTTGATAATGAAATAAAAAATTTTATTCAAGTATGCCCAAAAGAAATGATAGATAAGCTTAATAACCCAATTACTTTAAGAAAAACAATTAAGGAAGTAAGCTAAATAATTAATTTTAATTCTTTAATTAAAATTCCAAGCCATTTTTTTGATGAAAGGCTGTGATCTCCATTTTTAATAAGAACTAATTTTTTTTTAGCTTTTTTGAAGATTTTCAATATTTTTTTTGAATATTTAGGGGGTACAGATTTATCTTTTTCTCCATGAATCATTGTCACTTTTAAATTTTCATAAATAGGTTTATTTAAAACCTTGTTTTTCCGGCCATCTTTTATTAATTGATAGGTAATAGGGTACTCATATTCACCATGCTTTAAGTTGATAAGTCTTTTAGTTGATATTTCTCTTTTCATTTTTTTTGAAAATTTTTTCCACATAAGATTTTCTAAAAATTCAGGCGCTGAACCAATTCCTAAAAAACCTTTAATTTGTTTTTTAAAAATAGCGAATTGATTAAGAGAAATCCAAGAACCCATACTTGAGCCTACCAGTACAAAATTATTTTGCTTAACAACTTTTTTTATCAATAAAGCTGTTTCCTTACTCCATTTGGAAATATTACCATTAATAAACTTACCAGAGGATTTCCCATGTCCCGAATATTCAAGAGCAAAAAAACCTAACTTTTTTTTTTTTGCTAAATTTAAAAAAGCTTTAGGTTTTTTTCCTTCTAGATTTGACATAAATCCATGAAGAAAGACTATATAAGTTGCATTTTTTTGATGATTTATAAGGCATCTAATCTTTTGCGAATTTGAAATTTTAAAATAATTGTATTTTATCATAAGAGTTTAATAGTTAATTCTATTAATATATAATGATAACAGATGTCTTCTAATTTAAAAGTTTTACAGGTAATTCCAAAACTAGGTTATGGTGGAGCAGAAACAGGCTGTTATGATGTTGCACATTATTTACCCGAGAATGATTGCAAATCATTTGTAGTCACTAGTGGTGGTGAGCTTATTAAATTTATTGATAAAGAAAAAGTAAAATTAATTAAACTTCCTGTTCAAAGCAAAAACCCTTTGATAATTTTATTCAATGCAATTGCATTAATACTTATTATAATATTTTATAATATTTCTATTGTGCATGCTAGAAGTCGAGCACCAGCATGGTCTTGTTTTATTGCAACAAAAATTACTGGCAGAAAGTTTGTTACTACATTTCATGGAACTTATAACTTTAATAATAAGATTAAAAAATTTTATAATTCTATTATGGTTAGATCTGATTTGATTATTGCTGGCTCAAATTTTATTTTTTCACATATAAAGGATAACTATTCAGAATTATTAAATATTAAAAAAAAATTTTTAGTAATTTTTAGAGGAATAAATGTAGACTATTTTGATCCCACAACCAAAACAGATGCTGAAGAACAAAAATTAATCAAAAGCTGGAAAGTAGAAGAAAATAAAAAAATAATATTATTGCCAGGAAGATTATCTGAATGGAAAGGACAGGAGTTATTTTTGGAGGCAATAAATTTAGTAAATATACAGTTAGGCTATGAGGCTTTTTATGCAGTAATTTTAGGAAGTGAACAGGGTAGAAATGTGTATAAAAAAAAATTAATTCGATTAAGTGAACAATATAGAATGTCTAAACAAATAAAATTTATAAATCATTGTAAAGATATGGCATTGGCTTACAAAGTTTCGAATATAGTTGTATCATCCTCAATTAAACCAGAAGCTTTTGGTAGAGTTGCGGTAGAAGCTCAATCAATGGAAAAATTGATAATTGCAAGCAATATAGGTGGATCCAAAGAAACAATCATCGATGAAAAAACAGGATATTTATTTGAGGCAAATAATCTTAAATCATTAAGTGAGAAAATTATTAAAGCACTAAATTTAGATGATAGTACATTGAAAAAAATTGGTGCCGAGGGTAGAAAAAATATAATTAATAAGTTTAATGTTGAAAAAATGTGCTTTTCTACTTATTCAGAATACAAAAAGTTAATAAATTAAATGCCAACAATAACATTGCCTGATGGAAATAATTTAGATTTTCCAAATAAAGTTACTGGTCTCGAGGTTGCTGAAAAAATTAGCTTATCATTAGCAAAACAAGCGTTAATCATGAGTGTTGACGGTGAGCTAAAAGATTTATTTTTTATTATAGATAAAGATTGCTCTTTAAAAATTTTTACATCTAAAGACCAAGAAGGTCTTGATGCAATTAGACATGATACCACCCATATAATGGCAATGGCTGTTCAGGAACTGTTTCCTGGAACTAAGTTAGCTATTGGACCTACAATTAAAGATGGTTTTTATTATGACTTTTATCGAGAACAGCCTTTCACACCAAAAGATCTTGAAAAAATTGAAATTAAGATGAAAGAAATTGTGGAAAAAAATGAGATTACCAGAAGAGAAGTGTGGGAAAGAGAAAAAACTAAAGATCATTATGGTAAGCTGGGAGAAAAATATAAAGTTGAACTTGTTGATATGATTCCAGAAGGAAATGATGTCTCAATTTATTATCATGGAAAATGGTATGATCTTTGTCGTGGGCCTCATCTCTTATCTACTGGTAAAATTGGAAAATATTTTAAACTTACAAAAGTTGCTGGTGCTTATTGGAGAGGTGACTCTAAGAATGAAATGTTACAAAGAATATACGGAACTGGTTGGGCGAATCAGAAAGATTTAGATAATTATTTAAAACGAGTTGAAGAAGCAGAAAAAAGAGACCATAGAAAACTTGGTAAGGAAATGGATTTATTTCATTTCAGAGAAGAAAGTCCAGGATCAGTATTTTGGCATGAAAAAGGATGGGCTCTGTTTCAAAAATTGATTAATTATATGAGATCTAGACAAGATGCTGCTGGTTATAAAGAGGTGAGTACACCTGAAGTGTTGGATAGATTGCTGTGGGAGAAATCGGGTCATTGGGAAAAATATGGAGCAAACATGTACACATCTAAAACTCCTGATGAAAAAGTTTTTGCAATAAAGCCTATGAATTGCCCAGGACATATACAGGTATTTAACCAAGGGTTAAAAAGTTATAGAGATCTGCCACTGAGAATTACAGAGTTTGGTAAAGTTCACAGGTACGAGCCATCAGGAGCTTTGCACGGTCTATTAAGAGTAAGGGCATTTACACAAGATGATGCTCATATTTTTTGTTCCGAAGATCAGATTACAAGTGAGTGCTTAGAAGTTACAAATTTAATTTTAGATATTTATAAAGATCTTGGTTTTGAAAATGTGATATTGAAGTACGCAGATAGACCAAAAGTAAGAGTGGGAGAAGATGAGGTTTGGGATAAAGCTGAAGCATCCTTACTTAAAGCTGTTAAAGCATCAAAACTTGAATATAGTATTAATAAGGGAGAAGGTGCATTTTATGGACCTAAAATTGAATTTGTTTTAAGAGATGCTATTGGTAGAGATTGGCAATGTGGAACTTTACAAGTGGATTTAAATTTACCGGAACGATTAGATGCTTCTTATGTTGATAAGGATGGAACAAAAAAAGTTCCCGTTATGCTTCACAGAGCGTTATTTGGTTCTTTAGAAAGATTTATTGGAATTTTAATTGAAAATTATTCTGGTAAATTTCCTTTTTGGATTTCACCACTGCAAACTGTTGTGATCCCTATTTCTGAAGATTTTGATAACTATGCAATTGAAGTTTCAAAAAAAATAAAACAAGCTGGGATGAGTTCTTTTGTTGACTTAAAGAAACATAATTTAAACTATAAAATTAGAGATCATTCACATGCAAAAATACCTCTTTTATTAATTTGTGGTAAAAAAGAAGTTGACAGTAACTCAGTAACGATTAGAAGATTGGATTCTAATAAACAAGAAAATATGGATTTAAATTTATTCTTAAAAACATTCTCTGCTTTAAACAAAGCATCTTCAAACTAAGTGGCAGATTTTAAACAAAATTATTTTCAAAGAAGAACTAAGGATAGAGGTCCAAGATCAAATAACAGGATCTCATCACCAGAAGTACAAGTTATAGGAAATGATGGGGAAAACTTAGGCACTCTTAGTACGAATGAGGCTATATCAATAGCAAAAAATCAAGGATTAGATTTAATTGAAATTGCAGCTAATTCTAACCCACCTGTTTGTAAAATAATGGACATGGGTAAATTTAAATATGATGCTCAAAAGAAAGCTAATGTTGCAAAGAAAAAACAAAAAACCGTTCTTTTAAAAGAGATTAAAATGAGACCAGTTACTGAGACCCATGATTACGATTTTAAAGTTAAGAATGCAAAAAAATTTATTTCCAAGGGTGACAAAGTAAAGTTTACAGTTAGATTTAAGGGTCGTGAACTTCAACACTCTCATTTAGGAAAAGAACTAATGGATAAGATCAAAGAAGATATGAAGGATGTTGGCAAAGTGGAATTGCATCCCAAATTTGATGGTAAGCAAATGATAATGGTAATCCAGCCATTATAAGCCTTAATTAAGGTTGTAAATTTTAATCATTCTTTGTATAAGCTCGCAACGTTATGCCAAAACTTAAAACTAAAAGCTCAGCAAAAAAAAGATTTAAAATTTCAGCAACAGGCAAAGTTATGACTGCTCAAGCTGGTAAAAGACATGGTATGATTAAAAGAACAAATTCACAAATTAGAAAACTAAGAGGCACGACTGCGATGTCAAAACAAGATGCTAAAATTGTTAAGTCGTATATGCCGTACAGTTTAAGAGGATAAAATGGCAAGAGTTAAAAGAGGTGTAACTAGCCGAGCTAAACATAAAAAAGTTTTAAAAGCTGTCAAAGGTCAATGGGGCAGAAGAAAAAATACAATCAGAGTTGCAAAGCAAGCCATGGAAAAAGCGATGCAATATGCTTACAGAGATCGTAGAACTAAAAAAAGAGAATTTAAATCACTTTGGATACAAAGAATTAATGCTGGTGTTAGAGCTGAAGGCTTAACTTATTCTAGATTTATTAATGGATTAAATAAATGTGGAATAACAATTGATAGAAAAATTCTGGCAGAAATAGCTTATGATAGCCCAGAAGCATTCAAAACAATAGTTCAAAAAGCCCAATCTGCTTTAAATTAATCTTCGCTATTGTTTTTCTTCGGTGAAGAAATAATCTACCAATATGTCTGATATTAAAAAAATAAAAGATGAATTTCTATTAAGATTAAAAGAAAATTTAGACTTAAATCAAGTTAATCAAATCAGGACAGATCTATTTGGTAAAAATGGATTGATTAGTTCTCAATTTAAACAGCTTGGAAAAGTAGCAGAAGAAGATAGAAAAAAATTTGCATCAGATTTGAACTTAGTAAAAGATGAACTTCAAAATTTAATAACTACAAAAATTAATGATATTGAAATAAAAGAGATAAACCAAAAATTAGAAAAAGAAAAAGTAGACATCACTTTACCAGAGAGACCTTTCGTGCAGGGAAAGATTCATCCCGTATCTCAAGTTATAGATGAAATTTCCTCAATTTTTTCTGAAATTGGTTTTAGTGTTGAAGAAGGGCCTGATGTTGAAAGTGAATATAATAATTTTACAGCATTAAACACCCCTGACAACCATCCAGCAAGAGATATGCATGATACTTTTTATCTTGATGATAAAAAAGAATTACTATTAAGAACCCACACTTCTCCAGTTCAAATTAGAACAATGCATAATGGCAAACCACCTTTTAAAATAATAGCACCTGGAAGAACATATAGATCTGATAGTGATCAAACACATGCACCGATGTTTCATCAAGTTGAGGGATTACATATCGACAAAAATATTAATATGGGACACTTAAAAGGATGTTTAGACTATTTTATTAAAGAGTTTTTTGAAGTTGATAAAATAAAAATGAGATTTAGGCCAAGTCACTTTCCTTTCACTGAACCTTCGGCTGAAGTTGACATTGGTTATGAAATTAAAGATGGAAAAATAGTGATTGGTGAAGGAGATAAGTGGCTTGAGATTTTAGGCTGTGGAATGGTTCATCCTAATGTTTTAAAAAATGTAAAAGTAAACCCTCATGAATTCCAAGGATATGCATTTGGGATAGGTATAGATAGATTGGCAATGCTAAAGTATGGAATTAACGATTTAAGATCATTTTTTGATTGTGATTATAGGTGGCTAAATCATTTTGGGTTTGATCCATTGGATGTGCCAACAAGCTATAGAGGCTTAAGTAGATGAAGATAACAACAAACTGGCTTAAAGAACATTTAGAAACCAAACTTAACGAAAATCAAATTATTGATAAACTTACCAACGTTGGTTTGGAAGTAGAAGGTGTTGATAGCCAATCAGGTGGGTTAGATAGTTTTATAATAGCGAGAATTTTAAAAGCAGAAAAACACCCTGATGCAGACAGACTTAAGGTTTGTGATGTAGACATTGGATCAGGCAATTCCGTTCAAGTTGTTTGTGGTGCTCCTAATGCAAAAGAAGGACTACTGACAATTTATGCTCCACCAGGCGCTGTAGTGCCAAAAAACCAGATGAAATTAGTAATAAGTAAAATAAGAGGTGTTACTTCATATGGAATGCTTTGTTCAGAGGCTGAGATAAACTTATCAAATAAAAGTGATGGCATTACAGAGCTTTCTCCAAAAAAATATGAAAAAAAAATAGGTAAAAATTATTTTCCTAAAAGCAGCATAAATGTAATTGATATATCCATTACACCAAATAGAGCAGATTGTTTGGGAGTAAGGGGAATAGCAAGAGATTTAGCTACAGCAGGTTCTGGAACATTAAAAAAACTAAAGACAGAGAAGCTAGTTCAAAAAAATAGACAAAAAATTAGTATAAAAATAATTAAAAAAAAAAACCAAGGATGTACGTCCTTTGGAAGTTGTTTAATTACTGGTGTAAAAAATATTGAAAGCCCTGATTGGCTAAAGAAAAAAATAATATCTTTAGGTCAAAAACCTATCTCTGCAATAGTTGATATTACAAATTATATAATGTTTGATTTGAATAGACCATTGCACGCTTATGATGCTGATAAAATAGACAAAGGAATAGTCGTAAGGAATTCCAAGAAAGGTGAAAAATTTAAAGCTTTAGATGAGAAAGATTACAATCTTGAGAACGACATGTGTGTTATTACTGATGCCTCAGGAATATTGGGCTTGGGAGGAATAATAGGAGGAACAAGATCTGGAACTGAATTAGATACAAAAAATGTACTAATTGAATCAGCTTATTTTAATCCAAGATCAATTAGAAAAACTTCTAAAATTTTAAATATAGATACGGATGCAAAGTTTAGATTTGAAAGAGGAATTGATCCACTATCAATAGAGCAAGGACTCCAACGAGCTGCTGAGTTAACTAAAAAAATCTGTGGAGGAGAAATTAGTAAATTTGATATCCAAAAAATAGAAAATATAAAAAAAAACGTTGTAAAATTTGACATGCAGTTATTTGAAAAAATAACAGGCTTTAAAACTGATCAAAAACAAACGATTAAAATACTTACTAATTTAGGTTTCGAAATAAAAAGACAAAAAAAATTACTACTATTAACAGTACCATCATGGCGACCTGATATTGAACAAGAGGTGGATATAGTTGAGGAGCTAGTGAGAATTAAAGGTTATGACCAAATCAAGATGATCGAGCCAGAGAAAGTTAGAAAAAAAAATACTTTAAGCAAGACACAAAGATTATTTCATTTTTTACAGAGAGCCATTGCATCAAAAGGGTACCTGGAGGCTATTACATGGTCTTTTACTGACAGTAAAGTTAATCAATTATTTATCGAGAACAATAAAGAAATCAAGTTAGTAAATCCTATAAGTGCAGATTTAAATGTGTTGAGAAGTTCAATTTTTTCAAATTTAATTATTAATTTGAATAAGAATTTAGGAAGAGGGTTTAAAGATTTGTCAATATTTGAAATAGGTCCAACTTTCTCAGGATCTAAGCCAGGTGAACAGCAAACTGTAATTAGTGGATTAAGAACTGGCAAACTATCCAGACAGAGTTGGGCAGAGAAAGAGAGGTTAGTTGATGTTTTTGATGTTAAAAAAGATGTTGTTCAATGCTTAGTTGAAGCTGGATATAACAAAGACAAATTCTATATTGACGATGAAACACCAAACTATTATCACCCAGGAAAATCAGGAAGAATATTCTTAAATAAAGATAAAGAAAAAATGGTAGCTTTTTTTGGTGATATACATCCAAATATATTAAAAAAATTAAATATTAAAGTTGAGGCATTGGTGGGGTTTGAAATATTTTTAGACAATATAAAACAACCAAAAAAATCATTAAAAAATCAAAAAACTCAATACAAGTATTCTGACTTTCAAAAATCAGAAAGAGATTTTGCCTTTGTTTTAGATAAAAATTTTAAAGTCCAGGAATTAATAGAGATAATTACCAATGTAGATAAAGATTTAATAAAATCTGTTAAAGTATTTGATGTTTATCAGGGTGAGAATATTAATGAAGACAAAAAATCGATTGCATTAAATGTTACAATTCAGTCTTTAGAAAAAACATTAAATGAAGAAGATTTAAATAAAATAAATCAACTTATTATTTCAACAGTAGAATCAAAAACAGACGCAAAGATCAGATCGTAGTCATGACAAAAATTGATCACATAAGAAACTTTGCAATTATTGCGCATATTGATCATGGTAAATCAACTATTGCAGATAGAATTATACATAGTTGTGGCGGACTTACTGAAAGAGAAATGAAAGCTCAAGTTCTAGATTCTATGGATATAGAGCGTGAAAGAGGAATAACAATTAAAGCCCAAACAGTAAAACTTAATTATCAAGCTAAGGATGGAAAAAAATATATTTTAAATATTATTGACACACCGGGTCATGTAGATTTTAGTTATGAGGTTAGTAGATCTTTATATGCTTGTGAAGGGTCAATTTTAATTGTTGATAGTACTCAGGGTGTTGAGGCCCAAACATTGGCAAATGTTTATCAAGCACTAGATACTAATCATGAAATAGTTCCAGTTTTAAATAAAATTGATTTACCAGCGTCAGATTTAGAAAAAACAAAAAAGCAAATAGAAGATGTAATTGGAATTGATACTGAAAATGCAATTCCATGTTCTGGAAAAACAGGCGAAGGAATTGAGGACATCTTAGAGCAAATCATAGTATCATTGCCAGCACCTGAAGGAGAAAAGAATGCAGACTTAAAATGTTTATTAGTTGATAGTTGGTATGATACTTATTTAGGTGTAGTCATCTTAGTTAGAATTATTGATGGAAAAATCTCCAAAAATATGAAAATTAAAATGATGTCTACTAACCAAGATTATATTGTTGAAAAAGTTGGAGTATTCACACCTAAAGCTACTGATATTAATGAATTAAATTCTGGAGAAATTGGATTTATAACAACTGGAATAAAAGTTTTATCAGATACAAAAGTTGGAGATACTATTTGTGATTCTAGTAAACCTCTTGAGGAAGCTTTACCAGGATTTAAGCCAAGCAAGCCAGTGGTATTCTGTGGATTGTTTCCAGTAGACAGTTCTGAATATCAGAAGCTAAAAGATGGTCTTGGTAAACTACAATTAAATGATGCTAGTTTTTCTTATGAAGCAGAGTCTTCCACGGCATTAGGATTAGGTTTTAGATGTGGTTTTTTGGGTTTACTTCATTTAGAAATTATAACTGAAAGACTTGAGAGAGAATTTGACATAAATTTATTAACAACAACACCGGGTGTTGTATATAAAGTTCATCTAAACAAAGGAGAAACAATAAATTTACATAACCCATCTAGCTTACCAGACCCAACATATATTAAGTTTATTGAGGAGCCCTGGATAAAAGCTACAATTATCACACCAGATGAATATCTTGGCTCAATAATTAAGATATGCCAAGATAAAAGAGGAAAACAAACTAACTTAAGCTATTCAGGGAATAGAGCTGTGTTAAATTATGAAATCCCACTGAATGAAGTTGTTTTTGATTTTAATGATAGGCTTAAATCTATGACTAGTGGTTATGCTAGTTTTGATTATGAAATTATAGATCACAGAGAAGGTGACTTAGTTAAACT
>Ga0307986_10000148_pt1 | contig 50536 bp, 47 predicted proteins | sample EllFjometageno82_FD_203170 | JGI IMG/M metagenome (GOLD analysis project Ga0307986, IMG submission 203170) | Marine microbial communities from Ellis Fjord, Antarctic Ocean - #82 | ecosystem: Environmental > Aquatic > Marine > Unclassified | place: Southern Ocean | collected 2014-10-09 | reverse complement strand
AAAGTAATGAGTCTTAAAACTAGATTTGGAAATTTAGGTAATATTTTAGATTTTGATAATTTAACCGAAGAAAACATCTATGTCTTAGAAAGTCCAATCCTAACAAATACTAAATTTAAAAAGTTTAAAAATTTATTTAAAAAAAAAATTAGAACATTAGATTGTACTTTTAATACTGACTCGTCTCTAAAAGAGAGAATAGAAAAAATTAAAGAAGAAGCAGAAATTGCAGTGCGAGAAGGAAATAATAATTTAATACTATCAGACAAAAAAATTAACACATTTCGTGCGAGCATACCTTCTGTTTTAACAGTCGGCGCAGTTCATTCTCATTTAGTAAAGCTAGGTTTAAGAGGTTATTGCTCAATAAATGTTGAATGCTCAGATGTTCTAGATACTCATTCTTTTGTAATTTTGATCGGCGTTGGCGCTACTACTATTAATCCTTATCTAGCAATTGATAGTATTTATCAAAGATTTGAAAAAAAACTATTCAGTAATTCTGATTTTGAAAGTTGTGTTGCTAAGTTTAAAAAATCTATAGACAACGGTTTACTAAAAATTATGTCCAAGATGGGTATCTCAGTGATTAGTTCTTATAGAGGAGGTTGCAATTTTGAAGCAGTAGGATTGAGTAGAGCTATTGTATCAGACTATTTTCCTGGCATGAGTTCAAGAATATCTGGTATTGGCATAGGTGGAATTGAAAAAAAAATTAAAGAGCACCACAACAATTTTATTTCAAATAATATTATTACCCTACCAATTGGAGGCATCTATAGATATAGAAAAACTGGAGAAAATCATCAATTTCAAGGAAACTTAGTTCATGTATTACAACATGCTGTTGGTACAGATTCATATAACCATTATAAAAAATACTCTAAAGGTATCCACGATTTACCTCCTATTAGTTTAAGAGATCTATTGGAGTTTAAAAAAAAGAAAGATCCTATAAACATTAATGAAGTAGAACCGTTATCTGAAATCTTAAAAAGATTTGGAAGTGGAAGCATGTCTCACGGCGCACTATCAGCAGAAGCTCACGAGACTTTAGCTATTGGAATGAATAGAATAAAAGGTGCTTCTTGTAGCGGAGAAGGAGGAGAGGACGCAAAACGTTTCGTAAAGTTATCAAATGGAGATTCAGCTAATTCAAGAATAAAACAAATAGCTTCAGCACGATTTGGCGTAACAATTAATTATATAAATAATTGTGATGAAATTGAAATTAAAATGGCACAAGGTGCAAAGCCAGGCGAAGGAGGACAGTTGCCTGGGTTTAAGGTCACAGATGAAATAGCAAAGCTAAGGCACTCCACCCCTGGTGTGACTTTAATTTCTCCTCCTCCTCATCACGACATCTATTCGATTGAGGATTTAGCTCAGTTAATTTATGATTTAAAACAAATAAATCCTGGAGCCCGAATTGGAGTAAAGCTAGTGGCGTCTACTGGGATAGGAACAATAGCAGCGGGAGTCGCAAAAGCTAAAGCAGACGTAATTTTAATTTCTGGCCATTCAGGAGGCACCGGGGCCAGTCCGCAAACAAGTATAAAGTATGCAGGTATTCCCTGGGAGATGGGTTTAACGGAAGTGAATCAAATTTTAACACTTAACAACTTAAGGCATAAAGTAACGCTAAGAACTGATGGAGGACTTAAAACAGGAAGAGATATAGTTATAGCTGCTATGATGGGTGCTGAAGAATATGGGATGGGTACTTCATCACTAGTTGCAATGGGATGCATATTGGTTAGACAATGCCATTCAAACACTTGTCCTGTGGGAGTTTGCAGTCAAGATCAGTCATTAAGAGAAAAGTTTACCGGGACATCAGAAAAGGTAGTAAATTTTTTTACTTTTGTTGGGACAGAAGTAAGAGAAATCCTTGCATCGTTAGGGTATAAGTCTATCAACGAAATCATTGGAAGAACTGATCTTTTGACACAAGTAAACAAAGGTTCATCAAATTTAGATGATCTAGACCTTAACCCGCTTCTTGTTCAAGCAGATCCAGGAGACAATCCAAGATATTGTAAAGACAAGCAAATCAACAAAGTACCAGACACTTTAGATGAAAGAATTTGGTCAGATATAAAAGAAAAAATAAACAACGAAGGTAAGTTTGATTTTGAATACAATATTGAGAACACACACAGATCAGTAGGGACTAGGCTTTCACACTATTTATATAAGACTTATGGAGACAATAAATTAAACGAAGACTCAATTACCATCAAACTCAAAGGCAGTGCAGGACAGTCGTTAGGAGCTTTTTTAATTAAGGGATTAAAATTAATAGTCGAAGGAGATTCAAATGATTATGTTGGAAAAAGCCTTTCAGGAGGAAAAATAATCGTTCGAACTTCAAACAAAAGCAATTTAGTTTCCAATGAAAATGTAATCATTGGAAATACAGTTTTGTATGGTGCAACGGCAGGCAAATTATATGCCTCTGGTCAGGCAGGTGAAAGATTCGCAGTTAGAAATTCTGGTAGTCTTGCGATAGTAGAAGGATGTGGAGCACACGGATGTGAATATATGACAGGAGGGAATATAATTATCCTTGGCCCAGTAGGAGATAATTTTGGAGCGGGTATGACCGGAGGAATGTCCTTCATTTATGATCCAAAAAATAGTTTTGAAAATTTTGTTAATCCAGTTTCAGTTATCTGGCAGCAAGTTGAGACAGATTATTGGAAAAATTTTTTAAAAGAAAATTTAAAAGATTTTTTAGAAGAAACAAAATCAAATATTGCTAAAAAAATTTTAGACAATTACGCTGTAGAACTGTTAAATTTTAAACAGGTGTGCCCAATAGAAATGCTTGATAAGTTAAAAAATCCAATTAAATTAGAAAAACATATTAAGAGTGCTTAAATTTAGGATAAATAAAAAAGTATTAATATCTATTTTTGCTTTTATAATTTCTGTATTTGTATGTACGTTTATTTGGGACTTTATAAAACTTCCTTACAATCCCGGTAAAGGTATTTATGGTCATAGCTACTTTGTGAATTCCCACAATTCTTTAAATGATATTTTAAGGTTTTTAATATTTATTTTTTTTCCACTCGTTATATATATTTTATCCAAAAGTTTAATGGAAAAAAATGTGTTTAAAAAATTTTTTTCTTTTTTGAACTTTAATTATTCAAAAAAAAATTTGATTTCTAATAACAGCATTAATATTTTTTTTTATTTTCTTGTAATTTTAGTTTTATTTGAATTTTTTTTAATCGATTTTTCAAAACTTAACTATCAATTAGATGTTTTTCATGAAGGGCTGTGGCTAACTGCATCTTCAAATTTGAATATAAAAAATGAATTTTTTTTATCTTCTTATGTTGGCAGAGGATTTTATGGAAACTTTCATCCTTATTTTCTTTGGAAAATAATAGGTTTTGAAAGCATAGGCGTAACTCGTTTTTTCAGTCTTTTTATAAACTTGATAATTAAGTTATTTTGCTTACTTGTTGCAAAAAAAATATCTCTGGCAACCAGTTTTAAAAAAAATGAATTGACGATTTTTTTTATTTTACTTTCTCTAATTTTTTTAAGTTTAACAAGTTACAACTCGCCAATTTTTTTCGATAGAACACTTGTTGCTCTAATTTTTATATTTTTATTATTAAATTATTTTTTTAACAAACCAAATCCATTTAGCTTAATTTTCATAGGTTTTTTTTCATCTCTATCTATGTTCTGGTATATTGATATTGGAGTTTATATAAATTTTTTCTTATTAGTTCTTTTAGTTTTTTTTCTTGTTAAAAGAGATTTTAGAAATTCAAGCTTAGTCACCTTAGGAATATTTATTTCATGGGTAGCATGCCTTTTAATTTTTTCATCAAATGAACTTGATGCATTTGTTAAAAATACTATAATGATTTTTTCTACAATAGACCAAATACAGGGTATAGTTTATCCTACACCATTTTTTTCAGGCGACAGCAGAGCCACTAAATCATTACTCTTATTTCTTATTTCTGGCTTTTTAATCGTAAATCTTATTTTAAAGGATAAACAAAATAATTTTTTTTTAATTAGTCTAATAATTTTATTTATATTCTCAGGATTATTTTTTAAATACGGTCTTAGTAGGTCTGATGCTGGCCATATAAGAGTTGCGTCTGGATTCATAACAGTGACATTTTTTACTATAATAGTTTTTCATCTCGTTTCATTAGTTGGTAAATTTTTTAAAACAACTAGAGACCATAATAAAAAATTTAAATTTACAATTTCAATATTAATTTTAGCTGCTATTTCTTCCTCGTTTTTTGAAAAAAAATATGAAACTAAAAGTATAAAAAATATTAGTACCTTTATGTCTTCAGTAAAAAAACTTATAAAATCTAGAGATGAAGTATATCTAAATCCTGAATATATAGCATTTGTAGATTATTATAAAAGTCTTACCAAAGAAGATAATTGCGTTTTCATTTTTACTGGGGAGGTAGCGCTACCATATCTTTTAAAAAAAGAAACTTGCTCGAAACATTTTATTAATTATATTTCTTCACCAAAAGAGATTCAAATGGAAGTAATCAAAGACCTTGGTGCTGCAAAACCAAAATATATATTGTATAAATCGGATATAGATCTATATTATGGCAGTCAACAAGAGCTAAAATATGTTAACAATTTTCTTAAAAAAAAATATACAAAATATACAAAATTTAAAAAATGGGAAATACATAAGATAAATGATTTTTAAAAATATAAGATCACTAGTAGGAAGATTGTTTTCAGAAAACATGCAAATGCATATAGTGATGATTTTGTCTAATATATTTTGGTCCTTAAGAAAATATTTTTTAAGTGTCGAAATAAAATACCCTCAAGAATTTGTAAATAATTGGAATTCAATAAAATATCATTCTTCTCAGGATAAAGAGAGAAATTTTACAGTTTATCAAATGATCAAAGTGCACAATGAAATTTTTAAAGGGAAAGAGAGTAACGCAATAGAATTTGGAGTAGACAGAGGCGGTACATTAAGCACCATAAGTCGCTTCGTAAAAGAAAATACTAAAATTTACGCGCTAGATAGCTTTGGTATCTATGCCGAAGATATAAAAAAAAATGTTACAGATTTTGATCCTCATTACAAAGGTATTTACAAACCTTTTACAAAAAAAACTAGGTTTAAGAATTTTAGTTACAAAGATTTAGAGAATAATCTTAACGATGAGTCAAAAGAGAAACAAATTAAAACTAAAATTATTCCTTGTTTTTTTCCTGAGATTATAGAAAAAGCAAGTTTAGAAGAAATTTCTAACAAAAAATATTCTTTTGTGCATTTTGATTTTGATTTGTACAAACCAACCGTTGCAGCTATAAATTTTATAATGACTAAGCTTGAAGTAAATGCAATTTTACTGTTTGATGACTATAATTTTATTAATCAAGAAGGAGTAAAAAGAGCCGTCAAAGATTGTAAAATTGACTTGAATAAGTGTGTTCAGACGCAAGGTGGACAACTTATATGCCACATCTAAAAAAAGAAATTACAATCTTTTGTTTTGGGTTCGGTCAATCAGCAAGATACTTTATTAAAAGATTAATAGATCAAAAAATTAAATTTAAACTTTTAACCACGAATACTTCTGAAACTAAAAGAAAAAAAATTTTTAAAAAATCATACCTATCTTTAAAATTCAAAGGAACTAATTACGACAAAAAAATTAAAAAGTTTATTACTCGTTCTGATTACATACTGGTATCGATACCACCAATAAATAAAATGGATTTAGTTTTAAGAAATTTTAAAAATGATCTAATAAGAAGCCAATTTCTAAACTTAATTTATTTGTCATCAACTAGTGTATATGGAGATCATGAAGGCAATTGGGTTAATGAAAAATCTAAGCTCAAACCTAAAACGTATTTAGGCACAGGAAGATTTAAAGCTGAAAATGAATGGAGAAATATTCAAAAAAAAAATAATTTACCTATTAACATATTAAGACTTTCTGGTATTTATTCAAAAAAAAATAATATTATTAAAAGATTCAAGAAAGGTTTTAAAAACGTAATTATAAAAAAAAATCATTTATTTTCTAGAATAAGGGTAGAAGATGTTGCTCAATCAATACAACTATTATTTTCCAAAAAAAAAATTATGGGTGAAATATTCAATGTTTCTGACAACAAACCAGCCTCTAGTTTTGAAATTGCTAGTTATGTCAAAAAAAAAAATAATTTAAAAAATATAAATTTCATTGAATATAAAAATTTAAAAAATGGAATGCTTAAAGATTTTTACAAAGAGTCAAAAAAAGTTGACAATAAAAAAATTAAAAAAATACTAAAACTCAAGCTTAAATACCCCTCATACAAAGAAGGGCTAAAAAACTTAAGAAATTAAACCGAGACTATTTTGTCCACTTCTTTAATAATTTGGATCAAGTAATTTTTTTTGGATAGGCTATGATCTCCGTTCTTGATAACGACAAGTTTTTTTATCGCTTTTGGAAATACTGCTAATACTTTTCTAGAAAATGACACTGGAACTAGATCATCATTTTTTCCATGAACCATAGTAACGTAAATTTTTGTATTAATTTTTTTTGACAAAACTTTATTTTTTCTTCCATCCTGTATTAATTGATATGTAATAGGGTATTCATGTTTTTTTTGTCTAAATTTTGAATCTCCATGTTTAATAATTTTTATGCCTTTTAGTTTAATTTCTTCTTTTATTTTTTTAGTGAATTTTTTCCACATTAATCTTTCTATAAATTCTGGTGCAGAACCAATGCCAACAAAACCTTTGATTTGATTTTTAAAATATTTAAATTGGTTTAAAGCAATCCAAGCACCCATACTCGAACCAATAAGTATAAATCTATTTTTTTTAACAATTTTTTTTATTGAATTTTTAACATCATTAGACCATTCGCTAATATTTCCTTTTGTAAACTTTCCTGACGATTTACCATGCCCAGAATACTCGATAGCTAAAAAACCTAATTTATTTTTAACAGTATATTTTTTAAAAGTTTGCGGTTTTTTTCCATCAATATCGGACATGAAACCCGGAAGAAAAATTATATATAGTTTTTTTTTATAATAATTGTCTATATATCTGAGTTTTTTGGTCTTGGAAATTTTAAGATATTTAAATTTTTTCATTTTTTTAATGTCAGGTTATAAAGTTAATTTGTTAATATATAATATTAATTATGACAACTAAAATAAAAGTTTTACAAGTTATACCTAAATTAGGATTTGGCGGAGCGGAAACTGGTTGTTACGATTTAGCTCATTTTTTAGCTGAACAAGAATGTCAATCATTTTTGATTACCAGCGGAGGAGAACTTTTAAAATTTGTAAAGAGAAGCAAAGTAAAAGTTATTAGACTACCAGTTCATTCAAAAAATCCATTTATTATGTTTATTAATTTTATAATCATTTTTCTGGTAATATTATTTTACAATATTGACATTGTTCATGCTCGAAGTCGCGCACCTGCATGGTCTTGCCTATGGGCTTGTTTTTTTTCAAGAAAAAAATTTGTAACCACGTTTCATGGTACTTACAATTTTTCAAGTAAACTAAAGCTATTCTATAACAGCGTTATGGTAAGATCAAAATTAATAATTGCTGGTTCAAACTTTATTTTTAATCATATTAATGAAAACTATCCAACATATTTTAATCCAACTAAAAAAAAATTGATGGTAATTTTCAGAGGAATAAATTTAGATTATTTTAGCTCAAAAAATACATCTGAAAAAAAAGTTAATGAGCTAGCGCAAGTATGGAATATTAATAAAAATGATTTCACTATTTTACTTCCAGGCAGACTAACAAAGTGGAAAGGTCAAGAAATGTTTATTGAATCCTTAAATCTACTTTTAAAAAATCATAATAAAAATAATTTTCATGCAGTTATATTAGGCTCTGATCAAGGTAGAAGTGCCTATTTCAAAAAACTTTTACTTTTAGTTGAAAGGTATAGACTTGGAAAAAAAATAACATTCGTCAAAAGCTGTAAAGAAATGCCATTAGCTTATAAATTAGCTGATATTGTAGTTTCTAGCTCCACAGAACCAGAAGCGTTTGGTAGAGTTGCTGTTGAGGCACAAGCTATGAACAAACCAATTGTAGCTAGTAATCTTGGAGGTTCTAAAGAAACGATTGTAAATGGTAAATCTGGGCTATTATATCAACCTGATGATTCAAAAGAATTAGCTGAGATTATTAATAGATTGATAGAAATAGATAAAGAATCTTTGAGCTTAATGGGAGAACATGGAAGAAAAAACATAGAAAAAAAATTTAATGTTGATCAAATGTGTCAAACAACCTTTACAGAGTACAAGAAACTACTTAAATAAAACAAATAATGCTTAATATTCAACTTTTAGATGGAAAAGAAATTTCTTGTGAAAAATCTATAGACGGATTTGAGCTTGTTAAAAAAATTAGCAAGTCATTGGAAAAAGATGCTCTCATTATGTCAGTTGATGGAACACTAAAAGACTTAAGCTACATAATTAAGAAAGATTCAAAAATAAAAATTATTACACACAAAGACAAAGAAGGCTTGGAAGTTTTAAGGCATGACGCAGCTCATATATTAGCAATGGCAGTTCAAGAGTTATATCCAGGAACTCAGGTTACAATAGGTCCTGTAATTGAAAATGGATTTTATTATGATTTTGCACGCAAAGAACCATTTACAGACACTGACCTAATTAAGATTGAAAAGAAAATGGGAGAAATAGTAGATAGAAATGACAAAACCTCAAGACACGTTTGGACAAGAGAAGAAGCAATAAAACACTTTAAAAAAATTGGTGAAAAATATAAAGCTGAATTAATTGCAACTATTCCTTCTGGAGAAGAGGTTTCTATTTATAGTCACGGAAATTGGAGTGATTTATGTCGTGGACCACATTTATCATCAACAGGTAAAATTGGAAAAGCTTTTAAACTTACTAAAGTTTCAGGAGCTTATTGGAGAGGAGACTCTAACAATGAAACGTTGCAAAGAATTTATGGAACATGCTGGGCATCAAAAAAAGAATTAGAAGAATACTTACATCGATTAGAAGAAGCTGAAAAAAGAGATCATCGTAAATTAGGAAAGGAAATGGACTTATTTCATTTTAGAGAAGAAAGCCCGGGGGCTGTATTTTGGCATGAAAAAGGATGGATTCTTTTTCAAAGACTTATCGAATACATGAGAATGAAGCAAAGGTTAGCAGGATATAAAGAAATTAATACACCTGAAATATTAGATAGAAGTTTATGGGAAAAATCTGGGCATTGGGAAAAATTTGGTGAACACATGTATACTTCAGAAACACCAGATGAAAAAATATTTGCTATCAAACCCATGAATTGTCCTGGTTGTGTGCAAGTATTCAACCAAGGTTTAAAAAGTTATAGAGACTTACCTTTAAAACTATCTGAATTTGGAAAAGTTCATAGATATGAACCTTCAGGAGCCTTACACGGACTGTTAAGAGTTAGAGCTTTTACGCAAGATGATGCACATATCTTTTGTACAGAAGACCAAATAACCCAAGAATCTTTAACGGTAACTAATTTAATTTTAAAAATCTACAAAGACTTAGGTTTTGAAAGTGTAATACTAAAGTATTCAGATCGACCAGAAAAAAGAGTTGGAGATGATAGTGTTTGGGACAAATCCGAGGCCGCTCTCCTCTCGGCTATTAAACAATCAAAACTTGAGTACACTATAAATAAAGGTGAAGGTGCATTTTATGGACCAAAAATTGAATTTGTTTTAAGAGACGCAATCGGTAGAGATTGGCAATGTGGAACATTGCAAGTCGATTTAAATCTTCCTGGAAGACTAGGAGCGTCATATATAGATAAAGATGGAACAAAAAAAGTTCCAGTAATGCTGCACAGAGCTTTATTTGGATCTTTAGAAAGATTTATAGGAATTTTAATAGAAAATTATGCAGGTAAATTACCTTTTTGGTTGGCGCCAACCCAAGTCGTAGTGCTACCCATCGCAGAAGAAAACCATAACTATGTAAAAAAGTTATTTGAAGATCTGTTTAAAGAAGGTATAAAATGCGAAGTGGATTTAAGAAATCAAAAAATAAATTATAAAATTAGAGAACATTCTTTAGCAAAAACTCCAATGATTTTGGTTTGTGGAAAAAAAGAAGTTGCTGAAAATACAGTAACTGTTCGCAGACTTGGATCTGAAAACCAGGAAACTTTTAAAAGAGAGGATTTAATAAAAAGTATTCTTGCAGACAATAAACTTCCTTTAAATTAAGTGTCACATTTTAAACCTAATTATTTTCAAAGAAGAAGCAGGCCACAAGGACCAAAAGCTAACGAAAGAATAAGAGCTATAGATGTTCAAGTCATTGGCAGTGATGGAAACAATCTTGGAACTTTACCTTTAAAAAAAGCGATAGAGATTGCAAAAGGAGAAGGTCTAGATCTAATCGAAATTTCACCTAATGCAAATCCCCCTGTATGCAAAATTATGGATATGGGTAAATATAAATATGATTTACAAAAAAAAACAAATATTGCTAAAAAAAAGCAAAAAGTAGTTGCCCTAAAAGAAATTAAAATGAGACCCGGTACTGATGTACATGACTATAATTTTAAGGTTAAAAACGCAAAAAAATTCTTGACTAATAAAGATAAAGTTAAATTCACAGTTAAATTTAAAGGGCGAGAAATGCAGCATATAAATTTAGGCAAGGATTTAATGAACAGAATTATCGAAGACACCAAAGAAGTTGGAAAAATTGAGACACACCCGAAATTCGAGGGTAGGCAAATGATCATGATAATTCAGCCCGTTTAGTCAAGATAATATCGTCTTGTAAAGAATATTTAATCTATATATAAGGCCTCAACATTTATGCCAAAATTAAAAACAAAAAGTTCTGCAAAGAAAAGATTTAGATTTACAGCCTCTGGAAAAGTAAAAAGATCACAAGCTGGTAAAAGGCATGGCATGATTAAGAGAACTAACGCGCAAATAAGAAAACTTAGAGGCACTACGATAATGTCTGGTCCAGATACAAAAATTGTAAAATCGTACATGCCTTACAACAGGTAAAAAAAAAATGGCAAGAACAAAACGAGGTGTAACTAGCAGAGCAAAACACAACAAAGTTTTAAAAGCAGTTAAAGGTCAATACGGCAGAAGAAAAAATACTATTCGTGTAGCTCGTCAAGCTATGGAAAAAGCTATGCAATATGCATACAGAGATAGAAAAACAAATAAAAGAGAATTTAGATCATTGTGGATTCAAAGAATTAATGCGGGCGCAAGAGCAGAAGGCATGACCTATGGACAATTTATAAACGGTTTAAATAAGTCAAAAATTAAACTAGATAGAAAAGTACTTGCTGAATTAGCTTACAACAACCCAGAAGTCTTTAAAACCATAGTAAAAAAAGCTCAATCCTCCCTTAACTAATTAGGGTCTTTGATTTATCCTATATTAATTAAAAGAATCAAAAAACTCTATGAGTGATTTAGAAAATATAAGTTCTAGCTTTAAACAAAAAATTAATTCTGTGAAATCAAAAGAGGAATTACAAAATTTAAAAACTAAATTTTTTGGTAAGAATGGTGAAATTACATTGCAATTTAAAAGTTTAGGATCTATCGAGCCAGATAAGAGAAAAGAATTCGCATCTTCTTTGAATAAATTAAAAGACAGCTTAACAAATCGATTAGAAAAAAAATTTTTAGAATTAGAAACACTAGAAGTTAACGACAAACTTAAAGACGAAAAGTTAGACGTAACATTGCCAGTAAGATCATTTCAGAGTGGAAAAATTCATCCCGTCTCGCAAGTGATTGATGAAATCTCATCTATTTTCTCTGAAATTGGTTTTTCCGTTGCAGAAGGACCAGATGTGGAAACAGAGTATAATAATTTTACCGCTCTAAACACACCCGAAGATCATCCAGCACGAGATATGCACGACACTTTTTATTTAGAAGAAGATAAAAAAATTCTTTTGAGAACGCACACTTCGCCTGTTCAAATTAGAACAATGTTGAATGAAAAACCACCATTTAAGATCATTGTTCCAGGACGAACATATCGTTGTGACAGCGATCAAACTCATGCGCCAATGTTTCATCAATTAGAAGGTTTGCACATAGATAAAAATATTACCATGAGTCACTTAAAAGGCTGTTTAGACTATTTTATTAAAGAATTTTTTGAAGTTAAAAATATTAAAATGAGATTTAGGCCAAGTCATTTTCCGTTTACAGAGCCATCAGCCGAAGTTGACATCGGATATAGAATCGAAAATGATAAGATCGTAATTGGTGAGGGAGACAAATGGTTAGAAATCCTAGGTTGTGGAATGGTACACCCAAACGTTCTTAGAAATGTTAAAGTGGATCCGGACAAATACCAAGGATTTGCTTTTGGAATGGGGATCGATCGTCTTGCAATGCTTAAGTATGGAATTAATGATTTAAGAGCTTTTTTTGAAAACGATTATCGTTGGTTAACTCATTTTGGTTTTGATCCTTTAGATGTACCAACTAACTACAGAGGTTTAAGTAAGTGATAATTACATATCCATGGCTTAAAGAACATTTAAAGACTAAAGCTAATGAAGCTAAAACAATCGATCAATTAACTAGTATTGGTCTAGAAGTTGAAAGCTTTAAGGAGAGCAAAAGTGAACTCAGTGAATTTAAGGTTGCTAAAATATTAAAAATCGAAAAACATCCAAATGCGGACAAACTTAAAGTTTGTGATGTAACCTTAGATGGTAAAAAAGTAATCAAAGTTATCTGCGGCGCACCTAATGCAAGAGAAGGCTTGCTTACTATATATGCACCACCCGGAGCAACAATACCAAAAACAAATTTTAAATTAAAAATTGCTACAATAAGAGGCGTTGAATCAAGTGGCATGCTTTGTTCCGAAAGTGAATTAAATTTATCTACTGAAAGTGGTGGAATAATAGAACTAAAAAATAAAGATAGTGAAATAGGAAAAAGTTATTTTAAAAGTAAAAGTGAAAAAGTGATAGATATTTCCATAACTCCTAATAGAGCGGACTGTCTAGGTGTAAGAGGTATTGCGAGGGATTTAGCAGCTTCTGGTTTCGGTAGTCTAATAAAAAAAAAAAAAATTTCATTAAAAAAAAATTTCACACAACCTATCAAAATTTCAATATCAAAAGATAAAAATCACGGCTGCATAGCATTCGGCAGTTGTTATATTAAAAGTATTACCAACAAGGAAAGTCCCCCATGGTTAAAAGATAAAATTATTGCACTAGGCCTGAGGCCAATCTCAGCAGTGGTTGATATCACCAACTATGTAATGTTTGATCTTAATAGACCATTACATTCATATAATGCAGATAAAATTGATAAAGAAATTATAGTAAGAAATTCTAAGTTAGGAGAAAGTTTTGAAGCATTAGACAACAAAAATTACAAACTTCAAAAAGATATGTGTGTAATTTCTGATAAAAGTGGAGTTCTAGGACTAGGTGGTATAATTGGCGGAACCTCAACTTTAACAGAGCTAGATACTAAAAATATTTTATTAGAATCTGCTTATTTTTTGCCTGCCTCTATAAGAAAAACATCAAGTATACTTAATATTAATACCGATGCCAAATATAGGTTTGAAAGAGGAATAGATCCAAACTCAATAAAAGAAGGCTTAGAACTTGCGGTAGCTTTAATAGTAAAAATATGTGGTGGGTCAGCCAGTAAATTTTCTATTGTAGGTTCTGCTTTTCAAAAAAATAAAGTAATAACTCTAGATGTGAAAAAATTCAAAAAAATTATTGGTATTACAATATCAAACATAGAAGCAAATAAAATTTTGACATCATTAGGTTGTAAAATAAAAAACAGTAAAAAATTATTAAAAGTTGAGATACCTACTTGGAGACCAGATATCACTCATGACATAGATCTAATTGAAGAGTTAATTAGAATTAAGGGCTTTGATAAAGTTGAACTAATAGAACCTGAAAAAAAGAGAAGTAAAGATACATTAAATTTTGGTCAAAAATTATTTCACCTTTCACAAAGAGCCTTAGCATCAAAAGGCTATTTAGAAGCAATAACCTGGTCATTTACAGATTCTAAAATTGACAAACAATTTGCCATGGGAGAATCAGAAATAAAAATTTTTAACCCTATTTCGTCAGATTTGAACGTCCTTCGAAGGTCAGTCTTTTCCAACCTTATTATTCATTTAAAAAAAAATCAGGACCGTGGTTATGAAGATTTATCATTTTTTGAAGTAGGACCGGTATTTTTTGGTAAGAACCCCGGAGAACAACAAATTGTAGTCGGCGGGTTAAGGTCTGGATTGATAAATAGAAAAAGTTGGTTAGAAAAGTCTCGAAATATAGATGTCTTTGATATCAAAAGAGATGTGGTTAGAACTTTGATTGATTTAGGCTTAAAGGAAAGTGATCTTTTTGTAAGCAATAATACGAAGAGCTGTTACCATCCAGGAAGAGCAGGATCTATAAATTTAAACTCTCAAAAAGGCCCACACCTCGCATATTTCGGTGAGTTACATCCAGCAATAATTACAAACTTAGGTTTTAAAGAAAAAAATATTTTTGGATTAGAAATATTTTTAAAAAATATTCCAAATCCAGTCAAAAAAATAAGAATTAGTAAAAAAAATTATACAACTTCTGATTTTCAAAAATCAGAAAGAGACTTTGCCTTTGTTATTGATAAATTTTTCAAAGTAGGGGAGCTTGAAAATATAATAAAAAAAACAGATGATAGTATTGTAAAAAAAGTGATAACCTTTGATATTTTTGAAGGACAAAACATACCGATAGGTAAAAAATCAGTGGCAATAAATGTTGTAATTCAATCTCAAGAAAGAACACTGACAGAGAGTGATTTAGATCAGATAAGTCAAAAAATAATAAATACTGTTAAAGAAAAAACAGGTGCAACACTTAGATCTTAATGTCTGACATAGAAAGAATACGTAATTTTGCTATAATTGCGCACATTGATCATGGTAAATCTACAATCGCAGATCGTATTATTCATAAATGTGGAGGCTTAACTGATAGAGAAATGTCAGCACAGGTTCTTGACTCAATGGATATTGAAAAAGAACGAGGAATAACTATCAAAGCTCAAACTGTAAGACTAAATTACAAAGCTAAAGATGGAAAAGATTATATTTTAAATATTATTGACACACCAGGTCACGTAGATTTTAGTTACGAGGTTAGTAGATCTCTATCTGCTTGCGAAGGTTCTTTGTTGATAGTTGATAGCACTCAAGGTGTTGAGGCACAAACATTGGCGAATGTTTATCAAGCCTTAGAAATTAATCATGAAGTTGTCCCTATATTGAACAAAATAGATCTACCAGCTTCTGATGTAGATAAAACTAAAAAAGAAATAGAAGATGTCGTAGGAATCGATACGTCAGGCGCGATTAATTGTTCCGGTAAAACAGGGGAAGGAATTGAAGATATTTTAGAATCTATTATCAAAATATTACCCTCACCAAAAGGCATTGAAGACAATAAGCTAAAATCACTATTAGTTGATAGTTGGTATGATAGTTATTTAGGAGTAGTTATTTTAGTAAGAGTAATTGATGGTCAAATTAAGAAAGGCATGAAAATAAAATTAATGTCTAACGACCAGGAATATATGATTGAAAAAGTAGGAGTATTTACACCTAAACCAGCAAATATAGATCAGCTAGGATCTGGACAAATTGGATTCATTATCACTGGTATTAAGTCTCTTTCAGAAACAAAAGTGGGCGACACTATTTGTGATGCTTTAGACCCAATTCACAATCCTTTACCTGGATTTAAACCAAGTAAACCTGTAGTTTTTTGTGGACTATTTCCTATAGACAGCTCTGAATATCAAAAACTAAAAGATGGCTTAGCTAAATTAAAATTAAATGATGCAAGTTTTTCGTACGAAGCAGAGTCTTCGAGTGCACTTGGATTAGGCTTTAGGTGTGGTTTCTTAGGATTATTACACTTAGAAATTACAACTGAACGGCTTGAACGAGAATTTGATGTAAGTTTAATAACAACAACACCAGGTGTAATTTATAAAGTGCATAAAGCAAAAGGTGAAATAATAGACTTGCAAAATCCTTCGAATATGCCTGATCCAACTCACATAGAAAAAATTGAAGAACCATGGATCAAAGCTACTATTATTACACCCGATGAATACCTTGGAACTATTATCAAAATTTGCCAAGATAAAAGAGGAATTCAAACTAACCTAACATACTCAGGTAGCCGCGCGGTTTTATCATACGAACTTCCATTAAATGAAATAGTTTTTGATTTTAACGATAAGCTTAAATCTGTATCAAGTGGATATGCTAGTTTTGAGTATGAAATTACGGGACATAAAGAGGGTAATTTAGTTAAATTGAGCATACTCGTTAACACAGAACCTGTAGACGCCTTAGCAATGATTATACATAAAGATTTCGCAGAAAAAACAGGAAGACAGGTTTGTGAAAAATTGAAGGATCTTATACCAAGACATAATTTTATGATCCCCATACAAGCAGCCATAGGTGGAAAAATTGTAGCAAGAGAGTCTATAAAAGGATTCTCAAAAGACGTGCTTACCAAAATACATGGTGGTGGAGCTGGAGATCGTAAAAAAAAATTGTTAAAAAAACAGAAGAAGGGAAAAGCTAGATCTAAACAATTTGGTAGAGTAGAAATTCCTCAGGAAGCCTTTATTGGGGTTTTGAAGATTAACAAAGAAACATAGATAAAAAATTAATTATAATTTTTAATGGAAGAATTTTTTATAGACAATATTGACTTGAAATCAACCCCCGATGGAGAGGTGGCCGAGTGGTTGAAGGCGCACGCTTGGAAAGCGTGTATACGGGCAACCGTATCAAGGGTTCGAATCCCTTTCTCTCCGCCACTAACAATCTGCACAGGTTTTGACATTATTGTTCATTATTTGAACAATTCACTTTATTTAATTGTTAAAAAATTATATATATTATTGAATTATGGAACAAAAAAAATACAAAAGAATACCAGTATTCGATTTTGTAGTAGGAGATACAGAAAAAAAATTTGTTAACGATTGTTTAGACACGTCTTTTTTAGGACAAGGTTCTTACGTAAAAAATTTTGAAAATGAATTCAGTAAATTTGTTGATTGTGAATTTGGCATTACAACAACTAGTGGAACAACAGCCCTGCATTTAGCTTGCAAAACACTTGGAATAGGCAAAGGCGATGAAGTGTTAGTATCCTCAAGCACAAATATGGCCTCAGCATTTTCCGTCGACTACTGTGGTGGAGTCCCAATACCTGTAGATATTGAGAAAGAGACTTGGCAAATGGATGTCACGCAAATAGAGAAAAAAATTACGAAAAAAACAAAAGCTATAATGGTGGTCCATCTTTTTGGACATCCTGTTGATATGGATCCAGTATTAGAGATAGCTAAAAAGAATAAATTAAAAGTGATTGAAGACTGTGCCGAAGCGCATGGAGTTGAGTATAAAGGAAAAAAAGTAGGTTCAATCGGAGATATTGGAGCATTTAGTTTTTTTGCCAACAAAACAATTACATGTGGCGAAGGAGGTATGGTTGTAACTAACTCAAAAGATATAGCCGAAAAAGCTAAAAGTTTAAAAAATATGTCATACGGTAAAGAGAATAAATTTATTCACGATGATATTGGTTTCAATTATAGAATGCCAAATATAAATGCAGCAATTGGACTGGGTCAATTTCGTAGTATAGAAAAAATTTTTATTGAAAAGGATAGAATCTATAAGCGATACAAAGAAAATCTTAAAGATATTAAAGGAGTTAAAATTCCAGAAGTAAGAGATTGGGCTTCTAAATATATTATGTGGATATTTAACATGTATTTAGATAACACGTACCCTCTTAGCAGAGATGAGCTGGTAAAAAAACTTGCTGAAAAAAATATTGAGACAAGAAATGCTTTTGTGCCGATGAACAAGCAAATGACATTAGTTAATAAATACAATTTATACAAAGAAGAAGAATGTCCTAACGCTAACTATATAATGGATAATGGTTTTTACCTACCTTCAGGAAACAATCTAACAAATGGAGATATAGATTTTGTTTGTGCGGAAATTCTTAAACATTCAAAATAACTTATTCACACTATGAATTTTGCATTAATAGGCGTTGGCTTAAAAAGAGCTGCTTCTATAAAAAAATCATCAAAGGCTTCTTTGTTAGCGATACATGATAACAACGAAGATAATGCTGCTAAAGCTAGCAAAATTTTAGGAGTAGAGGCTAAACCTTACAAAGAAATTTTATCTGATAAAAATATAGACACAATATGCATATGTGCTCCCAATAAATTTCATAAACAAATAATAATAGATAGCCTTAAATCAGGAAAAAATATTTTTTGTGAGAAGCCTATCTCAAAAAATTTAAATGAAGCCCAAGAAATATATGAAGAAAGTAAAAAACATAATACTGTAATTCAAGTAGGATCTAATCACAGGTTTTTTGAAAGCGTAATGTTTGCTAAAAAATTAGTCGACGAAGGCACCATAGGTGAGGTTCTGAGTTTTAACGGTAGGATTGGTCACAACGGAGAAAGAATAAAAGATTCTTGGTTTTGGAAAAAAGATATCAGTGGTGGAGGGACTCTTTTAGACAACGGTTGTCATTTGCTAGATCTATCAAGATATTTTGTTGGTGATTTTTCAGAAGGTTCTGGAATGATTTCTAACTCATATTGGAAAGGCGAAAAAATTGAGGTTGAAGATACAGCCATAGGTGCTTTTAGATCCAAAGAGGGCAAAACTGCAAATATATTTTGTTCTTGGAGGCATCTTGCAGGATATTTGTTTTTTGAACTTAATGGGTCCGATGGTTACATTAATGTTGACGGTCGTTTTGATACTCATGGTGGTGATAAAGTTTTTTGGTCATCTAATAAAGATAAAAAAATTCATGAAAAAGATTTCAGCAAAGCTGTACCAAACTCATATCAGTTGGAAATAGAAAATTTCATCCATAACGTAGAAACAAAGTCGTCTTGTTCTCCATCTGCATACGACGCATTACAAGTTATGAAAATGATAGATTCAGTGTATTCTAAAAAATGACAAAAGAGAGAGTAGCTATATTTTTAGAGGCTCCAAAAAATTCAGGTGGAGCTTTTCAAGAATTAGACTACATGGTAAAAAAAATAAAAAAATTTAACAAAAATGAAATAGAAATTGTAATAATTTCAACATCTTCAAAATTAGAATTAAACTTAGAAGAAGAAAAATTAGAAACTTATTATTTTTCTATGAATGCAGTAGATAGGCTTATTTGTTTTCTGAGAAATTATGGCCAAATAACAAGAAGAATAAAAAAATTTTTTTTTTTTAATAACAAATTTGAAAAATTTCTAAAAAAAATTAAAATTGATCTTGTTTATTTTACTGGTCCATCACAATACTCGCTATACTTAGATGATACAGATTTTATTATAACTGTACCTGACGTTTCACATAGGGAAAATATTGAGCTCCCTGAATGGACAAAGTCATCAGAGTTTGTAAGAAAAGATGAAATTTTAAAGAAAACAACTATAAAAGCTGTTGCAGTAATAACTAATTCCGAAATAATTAAAAATAGAATTTCATTTATATACTCAGTTTTAAAAGAAAGAATATTTGTTATTAACCACCAGCCATCTACCTGTGTTTCAACTTTTGACAAAAATAATAAAGAAACAAAAATAGATTTTGACAAAAAATATAAACTACCAAAAAAATATTTGTTTTACCCGGCCATGTATTTGCCTCACAAGAATCATAGATATTTATTAGACGTAATAAAAATACTTAATTACGATTTAAAAATCGACATGTCTTTAGTTTTATGTGGAAGTGATAAAGGTTACCTAGATAGACTTAAAAAACATGCTTTAAAATTAAAGATAGACACGAAGGTAATATTTTTAAATTTTGTTGATGGTGATCATTTACCATATTTGTATTTAAATGCCTTCGCTCTCGCTATGCCAACTTATAGTGGCCCAACTAATATTCCACCATGGGAAGCATTTCATTTAGGTACTCCAGTTCTATATTCAGATATTTTTGAAATAAAAAAAATATACAAAGATGCTGTTTATTATGTAGATCCGTACGACCCACTTACCATGGTTGAGGGAATAAAAAAAATGTTACAGAATGATTTAATTAGCCAAGAGCTCATTCATAATGGAAAGAAACTTCTCAATAGTATTAATAGGGATAAAGAGTTTGGTCAATTTTTTGACATCATAAGAAAAAGAAAAAAACTAAAAGAATCCTGGGTTTTTGAAAAATAAAAAACTTACAATTTATTAAATTTTTTATGATTAAAAAAATAATTAAATTATTTATTCCAAACTTTTTACTTAAAGCCAAAGCAATATATATAGCTAAATTACATAACAGGAAGTTCATTGGAATGTCGGATAAAGAAATTTTTAAAAAAATTTATACTCAAAATTTATGGGGAAAGTCAGCTAAAGTAGACGAAAAGTATTATTCAGGGTTGGGATCACATTCTAATGATTTAACTGATAAGTATATAAAAGCGGTAAATTCTTTCTTAATGTCACTATCGAAAAAACCCGATGTAGTAGATTTAGGTTGTGGTGATTTTAACATCGGAAGAAAACTAAGAAGGTATTGTGCAAATTATATCGCTATCGATATCTTTGATGAGTTAATTAAATTCAATAAAAAAACTTTTTTTAACTTAAAAGTTGATTTTAGGGTTTTAGATGTTACGCAAGAAGAAGTTCCTGCAGCAGACATATGTTTTGTAAGACAAGTTCTTCAACATATATCTAATGATTCTATTTTAAGTTTTTTAAAAAATATTAAAAATAAATACACTTATTTAATCATTACAGAGCATTATCCGACCAGTAAATTTATTCCAAATTTAGATAAAAACACGGGTCCTGGCATTCGTTTTTATGATAATAGCGCAGTAGTACTTCATGAAAAGCCATATAGATTAAAATATAAATTCAAAAAAACACTCTGTAAAACTTCCACACCTAATATGTCAGGGTATTTAAAGACAATTGTTTATAAATTAGACTAATAAGTTACACACACAATTTTTACGAGTTAAACTTATTCTAACGAATCAGCTATAAATACTATTAAGGTGGTGGAGGGAGACTGAAACCACCTTGTCCGATTAAACTCTTTTTATTAAAACCACTTTTAAATTTGCTGTTTTCTTTATTAGATTAACCGTTGTTGCAATATCCATTACAACAGTTTTTTTTTTGGGACCATAAGCATGAATAAGTTTTCTTGAAGATAGCGCCACAGCAACATGACCCTTCCAGTAAATAATATCATTTTTTTTTATTTTTTTTAAACTAATATTTTTTTTGAAAAATCTAAGTTGTTGGTGAGTGTCTCTTGGGCAGAATCTATTATTAAAATTTAAACAGACTTGAACTAAAGCTGAACAATCAATACCACTAAAAGTTTTTCCACCCCATTTATACTTAACACCTTTAAATATCTTAATATCTTTAAAAAAATTTTTATTTTTATAATTAATAGGTTTTATATTTTTTTTTTCAATCCATTTATCTTGAAATTTAGCAAATTGTGAATTTGTCTTTTCTACCTTAATTTTAGAGAGATATGAAAATCTTCCAACTTTTTTTTTAAAATTTGAGCTCTTATAAACATTTGCACATAAAACAGATACTTTATGTGTTGGTTTCAAGTAAGAAATAAATTTTTTTTTTACTATATGGCCTAAATAACCATCATCAATTATTTTTATTTTAAGCCATTTTGTAGATTTTTTAATTATTTTAAAACTCTCTCCGTAAATCATTTGAGTAATTATTTCCGATTCGGTAGAATCTTTTTTATAAAGATTGACCACAGGATAAATGTTTGTATAAGATTTATTCATTTAAATTAATTTTTTTTCTAATTAAAAATAAGCAAACTAAAGATGGAATAACCATTAGGGCTGTAATAATAAAAAATATTATCCAATTTCCATTGAGCCAGTCAACCATCATACCTGAGGATGAAGCAAAAAGAGTTCTTCCAGCTGTACCAATAGAGGCAAGTAAAGCATATTGTGTTGCCGTATAAGTCCTATCCACCAAAGCCGAAATGAATCCAACAAAAGCTACCGTAGCAAATGCAGCGGCTAAATCGTCTATTAAAACAGTAAAAGCAAATAAAATTTCAGAATTACCATACCAAGCTAAAACAGAGAACATAACATTTGTTAGAGCCATTAAAATACCCGACAGAAACATTGCTTTGATTAGACCCAGTCGGACTGCAAATAGACCACCTAGTAAAGTGAATGTAACTGTAGTCAGCCAGCCAATTCCTTTTGAGTAAAGAGCTATATCAGTTTTAGAAAAACCAATTTCTTTGTAAAATATCAACGACATTCGACCAAGAAAAGCTTCTCCAATTTTGAATAAAAAAATAAAACCAAGTATTCCTAGCGCAACACTAACTGTATTTTTTTTGAAGAAACTAAGTAATGGATTAACTATTGTGCCACAAAACCAAGCAAATATTTTGACAAAAATATTAGAAGTTCCAATTTTATCAATTATTATTTGATCAGCTAAATCTTGTAATTCAACTTTATTTTTAGAATTTTTTTCTGGGATAAAAAGCAAGCTTATACTACAAAGCACAATTATTCCCGACAGAATTAGAAAAGATATTTGCCAATAATTTTCTATTCCTTTTTTTTGAAGTATGTCAGCACTAATTAATGATATTAAACCTCCAACTTTATACCCAGTCCACCATCCGACCACTGACATTGCGGCACCAGCTGCCAATAGATCTTTTTCTTTTTCATTTATTTGCTCAATTCTCAAGGCATCAATAGTTATATCTTGAGTTGCAGAAGATATTGCTATCCCTAAACCTACTGCAATCACTAACCATAAGTTTTTACTAGGATCTAAAAAACTCCAGGATAATAAAGAAATAAAAATTAATAACTGCATGAAAATTATCCAAGATTTTCTATGACCTATTTTCTTGGACAAAATTGGCAAATGTAACCTATCTATTAAAGGGGCCCATAAAAAATTAATGGCATATACACCAAAAATTAATCCAGCCCATCCAATTGTAGTTCTGCTTAAATCATTTTCTTTTAGCCATAAGCTTAAAGCGCTACCTATTAATACCCATGGAAAGCCACTCATGATGCCGAGTAACAAAATTCTTAACATTCTTTGATCAAAATAGGGTTTTATAAAGTTTAACATTTTATTAAATTAGTTCCTCCAAAAAGAAGGAAAGAAAAGTATTAATACTGCAAATAATTCTAACCGCCCAAGCAACATACAAAAAGATAATATCCATTTTGAGATGTCTGGTATAGATTTAAAATTTCCATTTGGTCCAATTATTTCTCCCATACCGGGACCTACATTTGATATTGAAGTCGCAGCTCCTGAAATAGCAGACAAGAAATCAAGACCAGTTATAGAAAGCAACATTGCCGTTAAAATAAAAATAAATAAATACGCAAAGACAAAAATAATTACTGAATTCATATAACTATCAGTAATTTTTTTATAATTATATTTTAAAATAAAAACACTATTAGGGTAAATTATTTTTTTTATTTGATTATTTAAAAATAAAAAAAGCAATTGAAATCTAAATATCTTTATTCCACAAGCTGTAGATCCCGCGCAACCACCAATGAACATTAAAAAAAGAAAAAAAATTAAAGGGAATTTACCCCACAAGCTAAAATCATTAGTTACATATCCGGTCCCCGATAAAATAGAAACAACATTGAATGAAGCTATTCTGATTTTTTCAACTAATAAAATATTATTATTATTAAAAAATAAATAAAGAAACATAATTAATGAAGAAAAAAGAAAAAGATAAACCAACCCTTTTATTTGTATATCTTGAAAGAAAATTTTTCGATTTCCCTTAATAAACTTTAAATAAGTTATAAAAGGTAGGCTTCCTAAAATAATAAATATTGTAGCAATTATTTCTATATTTGGATTATTAAAGTAACCAATAGAGTCATTATGCGTCGAGAATCCACCTGTAGCAATAGTAGTCATTGCGTGAGCAACACTATCAAATAAGCTCATGCCTAAAATTTTATAAAAAAAAGCACAACAAAAAGTTAAAACTAAATATGTCGAAATTATAATGAAAGCTACTTGAGTAGTTCTTGGTAAAATTTTTTCCAGTTTATCTGAACTTTCCATTTTAAATAATTGCATTCCCCCAACTTTAAGAAGAGGTAGTACGGTAATAGCCATTACGATTATTCCAACACCACCAAGCCATTGCATAATAGCTCTCCACAGTAATATACTTTTTGGAGATGAATCCAAATCTGTAACAATGGTAGAACCTGTAGTAGTTATTCCAGACATACTTTCAAAAAATGAATCACTCAGTGAAAAATTAATATCAGAAAGAATAAAAGGTAACGCACCAAAGCTTGCAATTGCAACCCATGCAAAAGTAGAGAATAAAAATGTCTGTTTAAGATTTAATTGATATTCATTTTGTAAGTTTGCTAACACAAATAGTGTGCCTATTAAAATTGTTATGAAGGAAGATGATAGAAAACTATGACTGTTTTCTTCGTAAAATATCTGAACCCCATACGGAACCAACATAAATAGACCTAAAATAATTAGCAATGTTCCTATTATAAAAAAAATAGTTTTATTTGAAGTCATGTTAAAAAATAGATTATTTAATTGCCTGTAAAATTCAACTAATTATACCGTAATTATAACTTTATTTTATCTATAAAATTTAATAAACCACTCTTATGCTTGATGTAAATTTAATTCAATCTACTTCTTCTTGGCCATTTGTTGAGATCAGAAAACTTTTAAGAGATAGGAAAGATTTAATAAAATCTAAAAGCAAAATTATCTTTCAAACAGGGTACGGACCTAGTGGATTACCTCATATCGGTACATTTGGAGAAGTAGCAAGAACTACCATGATGATAAATGCACTTCAGCACATGCAAACAATTGATACAGATCTTATAGCATTTTCTGATGACATGGATGGTTTACGAAAAGTACCAGAAAACATACCCAACAACAAAGTCCTTACTGAAAATCTTGGAAAACCTTTAACAAGTATTCCTGATCCATTTAATAAGTTCAGTAGTTTCGGAGAGCATAACAATGAAATGCTTAAAGATTTTTTAAATAAGTTTAATTTTAAATTTAATTTTAAAAGTTCTACCGAAAATTATAAAAATGGAAAATTTAACGAGTCATTAATGCGTGTATTAGAAAAATATGAAGAAATAATGGAAATTATTTTACCTACCCTTAGAAGTGAAAGAAAAAAAACTTACTGTCCATTTTTACCAATATGTCCAAAGACGGGAAAAGTTTTAGAGATACCGTTACTGGAAATGAGTAAAAAAAATGGCACTGTTGTATTTGACAATAACGGAGAAAAATTAGAAACAGAAATTAAAAATGGTAATTGTAAATTACAATGGAAAGTTGATTGGGCTATGCGTTGGTTTACTTTTGACGTCGATTTTGAAATGTATGGAAAAGATTTGACAGAAAGTGCCATTCTATCAAATAAAATTTGTAGAACGCTTGGAAAAAAACCACCGAATGGATTTGCCTACGAGTTATTTTTGGACGAGAAAGGAGAAAAAATATCAAAATCTAAAGGCAATGGTATTTCGATTGATCAATGGTTAAGGTATGCTTCGCCTGAAAGCTTGTCGCTTTATATGTACCAAAACCCAACACGTGCAAAAAAACTTTATTCCGAAGTAGTGCCAAAAGCAGTGGATGAATATCTTTCTTTAATCGAGTCATTTCCTAAACAAAAACCAAATGAGCAGTTATTAAATCCTGTTTGGCATGTTCACAGCGGAAAGCCACCAAAAGAAAGAATAGTTATGACTTTTTCTATGCTGCTAAATTTAGTTGGCTCTAGTAATGCTGAAAATAAAGAAATTTTATGGAAGTTTATACAAAGATTTCATCAAGATATTCAACCAGAGAACCACCCGGTACTTAATCAACTAACTGAATATGCTATAAACTATTTTAAGGATAAAGTTGAGCCAAACAAAAAATATAAAACGCCCAGTAAAACTGAAAAAAATGCTCTTTTAAATTTAGCAAAAAAATTAGAATTAGTGGAACAAGATTCAAAACCAGAAGACATACAAACAGTAGTATATTCTACAGGCAAAGAAAATGGATATGAAAAAAAACTAAGAGAATGGTTTGTTTTAATTTATGAAGTTCTTTTTGGAAGTGAAGATGGACCTAGAATGGGTTTTTTTATTAGTTTTTTTGGTGTTAAAGAGACAATTAAACTAATCAATGAAAAATTAAATAAAAATTAAATGTTCTCACTTTTAAGACCTTATATTTTTACGTTAGATCCAGAAGTTGCACACGATTTAGCAATCAAATCTTTAAAATTTAATTTTATACCAAAAAATTTTTTCCACGTTGAAAATGAAGAAATGCTTTCAACCGAGCTATTTAAAAAAAAAATAAAAAACCCAATAGGATTGGCCGCTGGTTTTGACAAAAGCGCTGAAGTTTATAACTCAATATTTAGACTTGGTTTTGGTTTTGTTGAAGTTGGAACGATTACTCCAAAAAGACAAACAGGTAATCTCAAACCAAGAGTTTTTAGGCTCGAAAAAGATAAAGCAATGATAAATAGATTGGGATTTAATAATGCTGGCATAGACTCAGTCTCTGAGCGTTTAAAAAGAAGTACGCCAGAAGGATTTTTAGGTATTAATATAGGTCCAAATAAAGACACAAAAAATAAAATCTCAGATTTTTTAGAGTGTTTTAGTAAATTAAATAGATTCGCTAGTTATATAACGGTTAATATTTCATCTCCCAACACAAAAGGATTACGGAATTTTCATGAAGAAAAATTATTAACTAAACTTTTAAGTAAATTATTGGAACTTAAAAAAAAAAATAAAATACAATGTCCAGTAGCCTTAAAACTTTCACCTGATATTGTAGAAAGTGAAATTAGCAATATCAACGAGATGGTTTTGAAATTTAAAATTGATGGACTGATATTATCAAATACCACAAGTCAGAATAGAAAAAATTTATTTGATATAAACAGGGATGAGACAGGAGGATTATCGGGATTACCATTACAAAAACTATCTTTAAAATTGATAAAAAATTTTTATAAACTCAATAAAAAAAAAATACCTATTATTGGAGTGGGTGGCATTGATAATGGACAAAGTGCTTTTGAAAAAATTATAGCAGGTGCTTCAGTAATACAACTTTATACTGGCATGATCTATAAAGGACCTGGGATAGTTAAAAATATTAAAAAAGAATTAATTGAAATTTTAAAAAAAGAAAAAATAAAAAATATTCAACAAGCTATTGGTATTAACTCTTAATTTTTTTTGAATATCTAAAGTGATGAATTAGCTCTCTGATATAAGAAAAAATAAAACCTACAAACACAACAAAAGAAACAGATATAAAAGCATATGTTAAGGGGGAATTTTTGGCTAAATTAATTATTAAAATAGATAATTCAGAATTAAAGGCAGGAACAGGAACGCTACTTAAAGCGCCAATACCTTTGTTAAGAACAAATGTTTCTATGCCCATAAAAATACCAACAGCTATTAACAATATAGCTAGCAAAGCCTTGTATTCCGATGCATTTAATTTTTCAGAAATTTTTAATCCCACATGCAAACCAATGATTGATCCAAATAAAAGAAAAGAAACCAACATAAGGTCTATAGACTTAAACTGTATAGCGTGAGCCACAACTACGAAGCCTGTAATAAAAATAGTCACAAACAAAGAAGTACCTGGAATTAATTTTGTAGGCATTCCGATTAAATAAATCATCGCAGGAACCATTAAGAAGGCTCCACCAATACCCATGATCGAAGCAAACAATCCGACAATAAATCCTAAAATAATTGGTGTTAATGCACTTTCATATAATTTAGACTTACTAAATCTTATTCTAAAGGGCAGACCATGAATCCAATAATGTGTATGTAGTTTTTTTTTAATTAATATTTTTTTTTTAGATGCACTAACTTCTTTAACACCTTCTACAAAAATAAGCGTTCCAATAATAGCTAATAAATAAACGTAAGCTAATGCTATGATTGTATTAATGTTGCCGACCTCTTGCAGATATTTAAAAATCTGCACACCTACAACGGCCCCAGCTAATCCTCCTATCACAATCATTAAACCCATTTTATAATCTAATGTCTTTTTGTACCAATGTGTTGTTGCCCCAGAAACTGAAATACCTAAAATATTATTTGCAACATTTGCAACCGCGTATGTTGCAGGTATTCCAAGAAATATAAGAATAGGTGTCATTAGAAACCCTCCACCGATTCCAAATATTCCTGATAAAACACCAATGCCGAAACTTAAAAGTAAAACGGTAATAATGCTAATTTGAACTTGAGCAATAGGGAAGTAAAAGTCCATTAAATCTAATATTATTTGATTGTTTCATTGTCAATCTAGATATAATAGCTTGACCACAATAAACACAAGAACTATACCACTGGAACGAAATTAATTTATGTCAAAAAGATGCGAACTTACCGGGGTATCACCTTTAAAAGGTCATAATGTTAGCCATGCTAACAATAAGACCAAGAGAAGATTCTTACCTAATTTGAAAAAAGTCACTTTTATAAGTGATAAGCTTAAAAAAAATATTACACTAAAAGTAACCAGCTCAGCTGTACGTTCAGTTGATTTTAAAGGTGGTCTTGATCAATATTTAAAATCTGTAAAAAAACAAAAACTTTCTACAAAAGCAAAAAAATTAAAAATTAGTATTAATACAATTGCTTAGTAGGGTGTCAGTAATTAAATCATCAGATACAATTTTTTTTAACATCCTCTCAATCACGATGGGCCTGATAATCATTGTTTCTAATTATTTAGTTCAATTTCCAGTCAATAAATTTCAATTGCAGGATATACTAACTTATGGTGCTTTTAGTTATCCTATAATTTTTTTAATTACAGATTTAGCAAACAGAAGATTTGGAAAAAAAAAAGCTAGGAAGTTAGTTTATATTGGATTTGCTATAGGAATTTTATTAACAGTATTGGTTTCAACAAATTTTCAAGATGTGATTTCAATTAGAATAGCCATAGGATCAGGTACAGCTTTTTTAGTTGCACAATTAATAGATATAGAAATTTTTCAACGTTTAAGAAATAAAATATGGTTTGTGGCACCAATAACTTCGTCTGTTTCAGGCTCAGCCATTGATACTTTTTTATTTTTTTCTATTGCATTTTTAGGCACAGGTATTCCTTGGGTGACGCTCGCGTTGGGAGATTTATCAGTAAAGCTCTTAATGGCACTTTTAATGCTTATTCCATTTAGATTATTGATTTTTAAAATAAGAGACCTAAATGAAAAAAAATATACAATTTAATGTATTTTTTTGTTTTCATTCTCTCCAAATAAATCTGTTAATTGATTTATCATAACATCTCCAAGATCTTGTACGTCAGCAATTTTAATTGCCCTATTATAATACCGAGTTACATCGTGCCCAATCCCTATCGCCAGTAGCTCGACAGGAGAATTTTTTTCTATCCATTTTACTGTTTGTTTCAAATTGTTTTCCAGATAATCGCTTTTATTTGCTGACAAAGTTGAATCGTCAACAGGAGCACCATCAGATATAACCATCAATATTTTTCTTTCTTCTTTTCTTCTAAGAGTTCTATTGTATGCCCATCTAAGTGCCTCGCCATCAATATTTTCTTTCAACAAACCTTCTTTCAACATTAGGCCCATATTATTTTTAGATTGTCTCCAAGGTGTATCTGCTGATTTGTAAACAATATGTCTTAAATCATTTAATCTTCCAGGAAATAATGGTTTTTGATCATTAACCCATTTCTGCCTACTCTCTCCACCTTTCCAATGTTTTGTGGTGAACCCTAATATTTCAACTTTTACAGAACATCTTTCTAGAGTCCTTGAAAGAATATCAGCACATATGGCAGCTACTGAAATAGGTTTTCCTCTCATAGAGCCAGAATTATCAATTAAAATTGTAACCAGCGTATCTTTAAACTTAATATCTTTTTCTTTTTTGAAAGATAATGAGTTAAGAGGATCAATAATAATTCTTGTTAATTTTGAAGTATCTAGCGAACCTTCTTCTAAATCAAAGTCCCAGGATCTATTCTGCTTTGCTAATAATTTTCTTTGCAGTTTATTGGCTAATTTAGAAATAAAGTTTTTTAAGCTTAACAATTGTTGATCAAGATTTAATCTTAATCGTGACAGTTCTTCATCACTTTCTAGCTCTGCTGCATCAATTATTTCGTCAAAATTTTGCGTATAATATTTGTATTTTGAATCTCCAAAACCTTTATTTTTTTCCATATGGTTTTTAGCAGAATTTAGATACTCCTCATCTTCATTAGCTTCAATTTCACTATCTATTTCAGAAGACGGTTGATTTAAATCAGGTAAATTAGCATCAATAGACATATTGTTATCTTCTGTGTCTTTTAAGCTTTTTTTATTTTGTTCGTTCAATTTATTTTCTAAGTCATTGTGATTTTTTTGATCATTAACATCTTTTTCTGATTGGATGTTTTCATCAATTTGCATTTGAGAAATTATTTTAGAAATTAAGGAATTGAATTTTTTTTGATCAAGAATTGAATCAATCAATAAATCTAATTGCCCTCTTAGTTTAGCGTCTAGTTTTTTTTTATATTTTTTGTATTTATTTTCTGCATCTTTATTGTTATTAAACTTAAAAATTTTACTTCTTAAATAATTTTCAAAAGCATCCACAAACTCATAATCATTATTTTTATAGTCATTTTTTTGCTTAGCTTTGCCCTCGTAATATTGATTCAAATTTTTTTTTATTCCTTTGTAGTAAGAAGATCCAATATTTTCATATCTAATTTTTTCTGCAACAGCATACAAAAGTTTTGAGATATTCCCCTGAGGTTCAAATAAACTATACACATCTGAATTTGAGCATCTTAGTTTTAATGCTTCAGAATCTGCTAAAGCTCTGGTTTTAGCATAATCTATTTTAGTATCTGCACTTTTAATATTAGGAAGGTTGATAGTTTTTATATTTTTTTTTTTTACCTCACTCCCAAAGACAACATCAATATTTTGATCACCAATAATAGATTTTACTGTAGAAGTAATTGCTTTTTTAAAACTTTCTAAGCTCTCAGTCTTTTTTCCCATTTAGGCAATTGTAACATTAACTGAAGATTCCGGGAGATCTTCCCCAAAACATCTTTGGTAGTATTCAGAAATAATTTTTTTTTCTGTTTCATCACATTTGTTCAAAAAAGTTAATCTAAATGCATATCCCTGGTCTTTAAATATTTGAGTGTTTTCTGCCCAGTGCAGTACTGTTCTAGGACTCATTACAGTTGATATATCACCATTCACAAATCCTTTTCTTGTTAAATCTGCCACCTTTATCATGTTGGAAATTTTTTCTTTACCTTCCTTAGAATTATAATTTTTATTTTTTGCCAAGACTATTTCTAATTCTTTTTCAAATGGTAGGTAATTAAGCGTTGTAACAATATTCCACCTATCCATTTGACCCTGATTAATCTGTTGTGTGCCGTGGTAAAGCCCCGTGGTATCTCCAAGGCCAATTGTATTTGTAGTTGCAAACATTCTAAAATAATCATGTTGAGCGATAACTTTATTTTTATCAAGCAAGGTAAAATTGCCTTCACTTTCAAGAACTCGTTGAATAACAAACATTACATCTGGTCTGCCTGCGTCGTATTCATCAAAAACTAAAGCGACTGGATTTTGTATAGACCAAGGTAAGATGCCTTCTTTAAATTCAGTAACTTGTTTACCATCTTTTAAAACTATAGCGTCTTTACCTATTAAATCTATTCTACTAACGTGGCTATCAAGATTGACCCTCACGCACGGCCAATTTAGTCTAGCAGCAACTTGCTCGATATGTGTAGACTTTCCAGTACCGTGATAACCTTGAATTAGAACTCTTTTATTAAAAGCAAATCCAGAAAGAATAGCCAAAGTAGTGTCTCTATCAAACTTATAGTCTTGATCAATTTTTGGAACAAACTCATTTTTTTTCGAGAATGCTTCAACTTCCATCTCGGTGTCTAAGCCAAAGGTTTGTTTTACTGATACTTTAATATCGGGTTTTTTTAATGATGTTAAATTTGTCACTTGTTTTTCCCTATTGTCATCTTTAATTGACTATACGCTAAGGTGATTTTTTTTAGCATATCTTCAAATTTTCTACTACCTTGGTTTTTATCAGGATGATATTTCTTTACAAGGGTTTTAAATTGTTTTTGAATTTCTTCCCATTTAGTATCATATTTTAGTTCCATAGCATCAAATGCTTCCCTATCTGTATTACTTAGTTGGGTTCTTTTATATTCATTAAAGCTTTCCGACTTAAAAATATTTAACTTATCCTCTAAAGCATTATTCCAAAGAATATTAAAAAAATTATCCGATGAACTAAAGCTTTTTGTAGCTTTGTGCCAAGTGAGGTCTGACTTAACAAAATACTCAACTTCTTGATCAGTCATATTTGAGAAGTAGTTCCATTTTTTATTAAAAATTTTAATATGCTCCAAGCAGAGAAGTCTATATTTCTTGCTATTATCTTTTTCCAAAGGAGCCCTATAGCTGCCTATTTGGTCACAGTTTTCCCAATCACAAATAATTTTCATATTAAAAAAGTAGTTATATAGTAAATTAAAATTATATGAATGAATTTTTAAAGTTTATTGAAGATAAAATTAAAACAAATATTAAGATTGAGAGTATTTTAATATCAGATAATAGCAACCTACATAAAAAACATAAATTTTTTGATTCAAAAAAATATCATTTAAGCCTTGAAATTGAATCTAATTACTTGAGTTCTTTGAGTAAGATTAATGGACAAAGAGAAGTTATGAAACTTTTAGCGGAAGAAATACACAGTAAAATACACGCTTTAGAAATAAAAATTAAATAATTTTAATAAAAACTTTTTTTAACTCTTGCTGAGAAATTTTGTAAGAATTTGGCAATGTTGTTTGTCCAATTTTTTTTAACAAAATAAGATTAATTTTATCGTCATTATTTTTTTTATCACTGGTCATGTGATCTATAATTTTATTATATTCACTACTTTTAAATTTTTTTTTAATATCGTACTTTAAATTATTAGATTTATAGATATCTTTTAATTGAGTAATAGTACGAACATTACATATTTTTTTTAAATATGACAATTTAGCTGCCATCATCATACCCATTATGACAGCCTCACCATGATTTATTTTTTTTGAATAATTATTTTGCAATTCAATAGCATGAGCAAACGTATGTCCAAAATTTAAAATCATCCTAGTATTTTTTTCATGGATATCTTTATTAACAAAATAAATTTTTATTTTACAACTTTTAATTATTGCTTTTTGTAATATATCTAAATTTCTGTCTATAAGCATTTTATTTGAGTTTTTGTGCAGCCAATCAAAAAAATTATTTTTTAAGATTAAAGAATGCTTTAAAATTTCGGCGTACCCACATATTAATTCTCTTTGTGGTAAACTTTTTAGAATTTCAACGTCAGAAACTACCAGCGTTGGTTGATAAAAAGTTCCAATCAAATTTTTACCAAGTTTTGAATTAACACCTGTTTTGCCCCCAATGGAAGAATCTACCTGAGCCAATAGTGTAGTCGGAATGTTTATAAAATTTATACCTCTTTTAATTATACTAGAGGCAAAGGCTCCAAGATCACCTAGCACGCCGCCACCAAAAGATATTAAAATATCGTTTCGATTAAAATTATTCAGAAGACATTTTTCCACTAGTTTATTTACGTTTGTGAATGATTTAAATTTTTCACTTACAGAGTATTCAAACAAATGAATATCATATCCTTTTAGAATTTTTTTTAACTTATTTTTAAATTTTGCTGGTACATTTTTATCTACCACTAAAGCAATTTTTTTTGCGCTTGGACAAAGTGTTTTAATTTTTTCAGGGATTTTATGCAATATATTTTTTCCTATTATTACAGGATAATCTGCATTTAAATTTTTTACTCTCAATCTAGTTATTTGCATAAAGTTTAATTATTTTAGCAATTATTTTATTGGCATTCAAATTATTACATTCTATTCTATAGTGAGCAGCAGCATAAGTATTTTTTCTTTCTTTATAAATTTTTTCCAATATTTCTTTTAAATTTTCATTAGCTAACAGAGGTCTTTTTTTTGACTTATGCAATCTCTTCACAAGTAACTTAGTGTCTAAATCAAGCCAAAAACTTGTACAGTTTAAGTGCACGTTTTTTCTTATTTTGGAATTTGTAAAAGCCCCTCCACCTAAAGATATTACAACATTTTTTTTCCCAGCCTCTCTAAGTGTAGTTTGTTCCTCCAGCTTTCTAAAAAAAATCTCACCTTTTTCAATAAAAATTTTCTTAATGCTCATTTTAAGTTTATTTTCAATTATTCTATCAATATCTGAAAATTGCATAGAAAGCCTTTCTGATAAAGCTTTGCCTATAGTCGATTTTCCGACTCCCATCATTCCAGTTAAAGCAAGGTTTTTTTTCAATTAAATTCCTAATTTATAATTTGATTTATCACAAATTTGTCTTATTTATTTAGTTTAAATATATTTATCTATTATGCAATTTAATTACAACAACAACCGTATATCAAAAAGACCTTCGTTTAAAAAAAAAATAATTAATTTTTTTTTACTCTTTCTAGCTTTGTTATTAGTTATATTTTTGCTGAGTAAATTTAATTTTCCATCTCCAGAGAAAGAAATCATAAAAAAAATTACCAATGAAATTATCAAGCTTAAATAAAAAGATATTTTTATTTTTTTTTCTATTTACCTACTCATCAACTCTTTTCTCAGAAGAAGGTGTGGATATATGGAAAAAGAAAAATTTAAATAAAAAAAAAAACACAATTGAAATAGAGAACACTAGTTTAACAAAAAAAAAGTCAAATATTAATATTAACGCACAACCCTCTAAAGAAATTCAAGTAAGCTCGAACAATTTACCAATTAATATAAACTCCATATATGGAATATATGACCCGAATAAAAATAATTTATTTTTAGATATGTGGTTAAATTCGGAAGGCACAAGAGTTAAAGATACACTAGATAGAATTAATAAAATTAAACTCTCTTCATTTGCTGAGGAGTTATTTATAAACACCCTATATACAGTTTCAAATCTACCAGAGCGTAATATGAGTGATGAGGAATTCATAAATTACAAAATTGATTGGCTTATTAAAAATAATAAAGATGAGCTTATATCGATGTTTTTAAATAAAAATAAAAATTTTCCTAACAAAGGTAAGGTTATAAAATATTTAGTAGATAAAAATATTGCAAATGCAAATTTAAAAAATGCATGTGAAAAAATTTCTTTAATTAACAATGATGTGAAAAGTTCTTATCTGGATCAATTCAAGATCATTTGTTTGATTGATGAAAATAAAAAAAACGAAGCATTACTCTTATTTGACCTACTTAACGAACAAAAATTATCTAATAAATTTTTTAATGAAAAAATTGCTTATATGCTAGAAATAAGTTCTAAAGAAAATAAAAATATTGATGACTCAAATCTTTTAAATTTTTTTTTATCATCAATTACTATTTCAGACTTTAATTATACACCCAACAAAAATACTAATATAAAAATATGGCAATACATTACTGCTGCAAAACTAATAAATATTGATAATTTTGAAAGTAAAGATCAAATTAAAGAGCTGGAAATAGCTGCTAATAATAATAGTTTAGCGAAATCTTATATTTTAGAAGTATATAAAAATATAAAATTTAGTTTTAGTGATTTGTTAAATGTAGATGTTGTGTATCCCACTTTAGACACTATAAATGCCAGAGCATTAGTTTATCAAAAAATATTGTTATCTGATAATACCAATACAAAATTAAAATATCTTTTTTTGTTAAATGATTTATTTATAGATGACGATCTACTAAATATATTTAGAGACTACTTAAGTGAAGAATTAAAAACTTTAGACGCAGAAAAAATACCATTGGAATATCAAGCGCTAGTAGCCAAAAATATTATTTATCAGAAGGAAAATAAATTAGGAAAAATTAAATATAATGACAGAAGCTATCACACTTCTAAGGCTATAAAGTACTATACGGAACAAAATCCCATCAAAAGAAATATTGAAAAAGATCTAAAGAGAGTTCATCAAAAATTAAAAAAAAATAAAAAATACCAAATTTCATTAAAAGATGTCATTTTGCTAGAGTCACTTCGGGAAGATGGCTTCTCTATTCCTAAAGAAATAAACTACGAAGAATTAATTAAAAATAATCTTCCACCCGCAGAGTTACTGAATTTAGTAAAAAATAAAGAAATAGGTTTAGCCTTATTGAAAATTGTTGAACTAGTTGGGGAAGATGAGCTAGCGGACTTAGATTCTCAAACGATATATTTTATTAACTATCTTTCTGAAAAAGCAGGATTAACTAAGCTTAGAAATAAAATTTTAATTGAGATACTACCAGATCGAACTGAAATCTAATACAATACCTCAATGACTATTAGAAAAATATTAACAGAACCAGATCCTTTTTTGAGACAAGTATCACACAATATTGACAAAGTTGATGGTGAAACTAGAAAGTTGATGGATGATATGCTTGAAACAATGTACTCAGCTCCTGGCATTGGTTTAGCGGCCATACAAATAGGCGTACCCAAGAGAGTAATAGTAGTTGATTTGTCAAAAGAAGAAGAAAAAACACCACTATATTTTGTCAATCCTAAAATAATTATAAAATCAAAAAATAATTCTACTTACGAGGAAGGATGTTTGTCAGTGCCAGGACAATTTGCTGAAGTAGATAGGCCTGACCAATGCCATGTAGATTATTTAGATTATCACGGGCATCCACAACAATTAAAAGCAAAAGGCTTGCTTGCAACATGCATACAACATGAAATAGATCATTTAGAAGGAATTTTATTTATTGATTATTTATCCAAAATGAAAAAAAGTTTTATTATAAAAAAACTTTCGAAACAAAAAAAAACGTTAGAAAGAATAATAGTTTAGATTAATAAAAAATAATGCCACATAGAAATATTGTTTTTATGGGAACTCCTAATTTTTCTGTTCCAATATTAGAGGCTATAGTTAAATCTTCATATAAGATTTCTTGTGTGTACACCCAAGTACAAAAAAAATCAAATAGAGGACAAAAATTGAATGCATCGCCCATTGAAAAATATGCTGAAAGTTCAAAACTAGTTATAAGAAATCCAGTAAATATAAATTCAGATGAAGAGTTTGATTTTTTTAAAAAATTAAATCCAGACATAGTTGTTGTAGTAGCTTATGGACAACTAATTTCAAAAAAATTATTAAATATACCAAAAAAAGGTTTCATAAATGTACATGCATCATTATTACCTAAATGGCGAGGAGCAGCTCCCATACAAAGATCAATAATGAACTTAGATACCGAAACCGGTATAAGTATGATGCAAATTGTAGAAGAATTAGACTCAGGTCCAGTAATAGAACAATTTAAAGTTAAAATTAAAAACACATCAACGTCAGGTGAAATTTCTGACCACCTTTCAAAAATTGGTTCTGAAAATATTGTTAATATACTAAATAGTATTTTCAATAAAAAATTAATATTTAGTGAACAGAATCATAGATTAGCAACTTATGCAAAAAAAATTAAAAAAAGTGAAACTAAAATAAACTGGCAGGAAAAAGCAGAAAAAATTGTAGCTAAAATAAACGGATTAAATCCAGACTTAGGCGCATGGTTTGTATACAAAGATACAAGATACATAATATGGAAAGCTAAAATATATGACAAAAAAGGTACACCAGGAAAAATTCTTAATAGTAATTTCGTAATTGGTTGTGGTGACAAATCTTTAGAGATTATTGAAATACAAAAAGAAGGTAAAAATAAATTACTACTTAAAAATTTTTTAACAGGTTGTATATTTAATCAAGGTGACGTACTTAAATAATGTTTAAACATCAGATTATAGTTGAATACGATGGAACAAATTTTATAGGTTGGCAAAAACAAAAAAGAGGACACTCAGTTCAAAAAACAATTCAGAAAACATTAACTAAACTGTTAAAAGAAAAAATTTTAATACATGGAGCTGGAAGAACCGACTCAGGTGTTCATGCCGTAGCACAATCAGCTCATTTTTTAACAAAAACTAAGATTAAAAATAAATTTATTTTTTTAAATTCTCTCAATTTTTTTTTGAATAAAAAAAAAATATCTATTTTAAGTATCAATAAAAAAAAAAAAGAATTTCATGCAAGATTTAGTGCAAAAAAAAGAACGTATAAATATGTAATTATTAATCGTATTGCTTCATTATCTTTAGATATTAATAAGGCATGGCATGTGAAAACTTTCTTAAATATAGAATTGATGAAAAAAGCTGCCAAAATATTACAAGGCACAAAAGACTTTTCTGCTTACAGGTCATCCTCATGCGGTGCTAAATCAGCTATAAGAACTTTAGAAAAAGTTAAGATTAAAAAAGAAGGTGAAAAAATAATTATAATATTTAATTCAAAGTCTTTTTTGCAACAACAAGTGAGGTCAATGGTAGGATGCTTAAAATTTGTAGGTGAAAAAAAATGGAGTATAAAAAAATTTAAATATGTTATGAATTCTAAAAAAAAAAATAACTGCGCCCCTCCTGCACCTGCAAAAGGACTATATTTGTTAAAGATATTATATTAATAATTATTTTATCCCGTATTTTCTTAAAGAATGAAATGAAATAAAAAAAATTGAAATTAAATTTTTTAATATATTAAAACGATTAAATTTTTTATTTATTTTCCACATCCAATATACATTTTTAAATTTATTACTTTGAAGCGAATTTTTTCTTATTTGATATTTTGTAAGAAATTCAGGACAACAATATGCATAGCCAATTTTTTTAAGCAATTGACACTTATAAAAATAATCTTCACAAATTTTTGTAGCAATAAATTTAAGCCTCAATACTCTTGACCTTCTAACGATCATAGAGCTAGTTGCTATAGAAGTGTTTTTAGTAAAAGTATCAAAATTAAATTTATTTGGGACCCGAATGTCTCTGAGATTTTTGCCGCTAGAGTTAAAAGTCGTATAGTGTGTATAGCTAAAACTATAGTTATTTTTTTCCATAAAATTAATTTGAGTTTTTAACTTATTTTTCTTCCATAAATCATCAGAGTCAATAAAAGCTAAATAATATCCTTTTGATTTTTTAATTGCTAAATTTCTACAATAAGAGGCACCTTTATTTTTTTTTAAGTAAAAAATTTTTATTTTTTTTCTTTTTTTAAATTTATCTAAAATATTCTTGGTTGCTTGATTTGAAGCATCATCAATAATAATAAGTCTCCAATTTTTATATGTTTGTTTTAAAATTGAATTAATTGTAGCAGAAACACTATGAATGCTGTTATGGTTTGGAAGAATAATATCTACTACTTTCATTAAAATTGCCTACAATTTAAAAAGTTTTTTCTTTGATTTTATATTGTTCATTATCAGGCTCATATTTAATTATAAATTTAATTAAAATTTTAAATAAATAAATAAACAAACTATTTATTCTAAAAGGAGAAACATTAGTGCTCAAAATCATAGAGGACCATAAAATAATCAGTTTTTTTATATTATAATTGCTAGCACCACTAAATCTTTTTCCATGTTCTATGTAAATCATCTTAATTTTTTTTGTATTCTTAACAATTAAACCATCTAAATATATGTGATTATTTTTGTATTTAATAATTTCAATTAATATTTTTTTTGTAAAACCACGATAAGAGGACATGTAGATCCGTAAAGGTTTATTCAGTAGAAAGCTTGAAATTATATTATTAATATTGCTCAATAAATGTTTCCAAATATTATGTTTACGATTTAAGTAATAAGTATAACAAGCGTCGTATTCATCTAATTCTTTTAAAAAATTATTTAACTCAGAGGGTGGATGTTGATAATCATCATCCATCGTTATAATTTTACTACCACAACATTCATTTAGTCCAGCCATGATTGCATTATGTTGACCGTAATTTTTTAATAAGTTTAATCCTTTTATTACGTTGTATTTTAGGGAAAGATCTTTAATTAATTGCCAACTATTATCTGTACTAAAGTCGTTTACAAGAAAAATTTCATATTTAGACTTAAAGTTTTTTTTGTTTAACTGAAAAACTATATCTTCTATTAATTTTGATAAAATATTTTCACTATTATACACGGGTATTATTATTGATATGTCCATTTTAGGTAAAGTATTTATTTATTACTTTTGATAAATATTTTTTATTAAATTTAATTTTTAGGATTCTCAATACATTATTATTAACATGATTTTTAATTTTCCAGTTTACATATTTATTCTTTTTAACAAGAAACACTGCAGGAATTTTTAAAATATTTTCAATATTTCTTATTATAAATAGAACATTATAGTACTCTATATTTGCAATATTAATTTCTTTGAAATTTTTTTTTTTTAAAAAATAAAAAGTTAAACTCAATGCATCCTTGACATCAAGTAAATTTCTTTTTGCGGTAACATAGGCAGAAAACTTTGTAGAAGATGAAATATTATTAAAAAAAAAATTCATGAGAGTATTTTTATTTTTACACGTACCTATTAATTCTGGATACCTAACTATTGTGTAGTTATAAAATCGTTTTTTAATAAAATTTTCTATTCTAAGTTTATTTTTTATATATTTGGAAGCAAGTCTATTAGGGTCAAATATCGAACAAGTACTTATGTAAATAAGTTTTTTCCCACTCATGGATTTGCTAAACTTTTTTATCCTGTTAAAATCTCTATCGAGTTCTCTTTGATTGTTACATAATGAATTTGAGACACCAGCAACATAAATACAAACATTTAATTTTTTTATTATTTTATCATATTTTTTAAATTGAGAAGCTAAAAAACCAGAACCTATTATATTTTTAGTTTTTTTTTTCATAAAATAAGTTATATAACATTATTTATAATCTTATAGACCTACTAAAATAAATGAGTCAAAAAACTTCAGGAATTTACAATTTTTTTTCATATCCGTTGTTTTATTCTTTAACACAAAAAATAATGTCAGGTGAAGCACAAAGAAGTAAGATAGTAAGAAGTGTTATTAAAGAAAACAGCAATGTATTAGATATTGGTTGCGGTACAGCAAAAATAATAGAAAGTATTCCACCTGTTAACTATTATGGTTACGATATCAGCAAAGTTTATATCAAACATGCCAAAAAAAAATATTATTCAAGTAAAATAAAATTTTTTTGTAAAAGATTTACTCAATCTGAAATAAAAAAATTACCAAAATTTGACTATGTTTTATTGTTTGGTGTCATTCATCATTTAGACGACCGCGAAGTAAGCAATCTTTTTCTTCTCTTAAAAAAAATTTTAAAACAAAAAGGAAAATTACTTACTTGTGATCCAGTATTTATAAAAAAACAAAATATTTTAGCTAAATTTTTACTGAACAATGATGTTGGGGATAATATTAGAAACAAAAATGGTTATTTAAAATTATCTAATAAACACTTTAAAAAAATAAAATCTAAACTTAATGTTCAAAAGTTAATACCATACGCATGGTTTTCAACAGAATGTCAAAAATAGAAAATTAATTTATTTTTGAAAAAGAAAATAAAAAAAACCACTAACATTCTATTTCTAAAATAAATTTTTTTATTTAATTATAATAAAATGTAGCTATAGGTTAAATCTAATAAAGTAAGGTTTTATAATAGTAGAGGCTACTTAAAAAGAAAAAAAGGTAATATGAGAACAGAAAAATACAAAAATAAAAGTTAATTTTTATTTTTTCTTTAAAAAAAGTAAACAACATAATTAAAATAAGAGGATCCAAATATTCTTGATATATTGGCGTAACAATTAATGATAGAATTATAAAAAATACTATTATTAATCTGTCGTATAAAGTTGTAAAAAAAAATAAAATAGTTATTGAAGAGCATAAAATAAAAAAGCAAATAAATAGACTTTTTAAAAAAAAATCTTCAAATAACAATCCTCCAATTTTATGAGCTATTCCATTTCCATGCGAGTACTTAATTTCAAATGATTGAAAATAAATAGTAAAAAAAATTAGATAAATAAAAATTAATGATATTGTAAAAATATTTACCCGATTGAAAAAAAAAATTTTTAAATTTTTTAATAAATTTTCTTTAAATAAAGCAAATGGAAATATATAAAATCCAATTATAGATAGCATGTAGCCAATATTTTCCCAGTCAAATGTGAAGCTTCTACCTACAGCCTCGTTAGCTAAAATACCTCCCCAAGCATCAATCAAATAAACATAAGGAAGAGCGAAAACTGAAAAAGTTATAAGAGAAAAAATTTTCTGTTTAATACTAAAGTTATTTATTATAAAAATTAGACCCAATATAGGAATAATTATTAATTTTTGATCAAAGTAAAAAGTTAAACAGCTAAAAAAACAAATAAAAAAGACCTTACTAAAATGATTTTGCTTATGCTTACATTTTAAAATAGCCCAACTAGTTAAAACTAAAAAAATCAATCCATAATTTTCTTGAAGAGCCCAGTAGCTTGTGGTCCTAAAAAAAGGGCTCAACAAAATAATGCTAGATAGCAATATTAAAAATATTATATTTAAATTAAATTTTTCTTTTAAATAGAAAAAAAATAATAGAGGCAACGTTGCAGAAATCACAAAAATAGATTTCCTATAACTTTCTATATTTTCAGCAAAAGGGTTAAGATAACTATGTATTATATATGCTAGCGGTGTTCTGCTATCAATATAATCTTCATGTGTAATTGCATTTACTAAGTTATTTTCAAAAAAAATTTTCTGATTATTCCATATTAATTTAATGTCTCCAAAATAATCACCTCCACCAGCAGAGTTTTCATCTGTTACAAATCCAAAGAAAAAAAATATTACAGTTAGAAGCGCAATAGATATAAGGAGAAGATTTTCTTTACTTATGTAGTTCATTTTATAATTGAAATTTTTAAAAAATACTTATTTAAAATACTCTATTAGTATCTCATGGTAAATTTTCTTTAGCTTTTTCAGGTCAGATAAAGCTACACACTCATCAACTTTATGCATTGTTTTATTTACGAGGCCGAATTCGAGACAGGGAGCAATCTTTTTAATAAATCTTGCGTCCGAAGTTCCTCCGGTTGTTGAAAAAATAGGATTTATTCTTGTAATTTTTTTTATTACAGTTTTTGCCATTAGGATTGTAGAATCAGGCTTTGTTAAAAAAGAGTCACCTGATGTCATAAACTCTATTTTAAATTTTGTGTTATTTTTTTTACAAATAGATTTAACTATTGCATTGAGCATTTTTTTTAAACTTATAGCCGAATGATAATTATTATATCTAATATTAAATCTTACTTTTGCTCTCGCAGGAATTACGTTATGTACTTTGTTGTCTACTTGTATTCCTGTAATTTCTAAATTTGAAGGCTGAAAATGTTTATTTCCTTTGTCTAATGGTTTTTCTTTAAGTTTTTTACATACAGCAATCAAACTGTTTATAGGATTTATTGAAAGGTGGGGGTAAGCAACATGACCTTGTGTGCCGAGAATCTCCAAGTTGCATGACAAACTTCCTCTTCTACCTATTTTAATCATTTCTCCTAATTTTTTTGGATTAGTTGGTTCTCCAACAATACAAAAATCAATTTTTTCTTTTTTCTTAATTAAATAATCAACTACTTTTTTAGTACCGTTAATAGCTTGAGCTTCCTCATCTCCTGTGATTAAAAAACTTATAGATCCATTGATTTTTTTGTTATTTTTTAAAAAGTTACTTACTGCAGCCAAAAAACAAGCAATAGAGCTTTTCATGTCATTTGCTCCTCTGCCTACTAAATAATTATTTTTTACAACAGGTTTAAAGGGGTTAACAGTCCAATCTTTTGTATTACCGGGAGGGACAACATCCGTATGACCCGCATAACATAAGTTGGGTTGTTTATTTCCTAATCTTGCATAAAGATTTTTAATCGTTGGATTTTTTTTATCTTTAAATTCTAAGACCTTACACTTAAAACCTAATTGCTTTAATTTCTTAGATAAATAACTTATAGCACCAGCATCAATTGGGGTAACACTAGGGAATCTAATTAAATCTTTTGATAGTTGCAACTCATCAAATATTTTCATTATTCTCTCAACAAATCATTAATAGAAGTTTTACTCCTAGTCTTTTCATCAACTTGCTTGATTATAACCGCACAACTTAATGATGGAGCATTAGGATTTTTTTTATCTGGCATTGAACCTGGCACAACTACTGAGTAGGGTGGAATCTTTCCATAAATAACATCATTATTTTGTCTATTTACAATTTTTGTAGACTGACCAATACACATTCCCATACTAATTACAGAACCTTCGCCAACGATTACTCCTTCAACGATCTCAGACATTGCTCCCAGAAAAACATTATCTTCAATAATAGTTGGTAATGCTTGCGCTGGCTCCAAAACTCCCCCGACGCCGGAACCTGCTGAGATATGGCAATTCTTACCTATCTGACAACAACTACCCGCTCTTGAAAAAGTGTCCATCATTGTGCCTTCGTCTATATAGGCTCCAATATTTATAAAACATGGCATTAAAACAACGTTCTTGCCAATAAAAGATCCTTTTCTTACTGGAGAATTAGGCACCATCCTAAAACCTGCTTTAATATGGTCTTCTTTGGTCCATCCAGCTGTTTTTCCTTTTATTAAATGAGATTTGTCATACCAACTACTATAAGGACCACTTAATGCCTCCATTTCGTAAATTCTAAAACTTAGCATGATTGCTTTTTTTAAATATTGATGTGTAACCCAAATACCATCAATTTTCTCAGCAACTCTCACTGCTCCTGAATCTAAATCATACACAGCTTGATTAATTGCATCAATTATTTTTTTATCTGAATTTTTATTTATTTCTTCTTTTTTACTCCAAGCTTCGTTTATTATTTTCTCAAAATCATTTTTGTTCATTTATTTTCCTTAAAAATTCTGACAGGTTATCAATTTTGTAGTCTATAAAACTTTCGTTAGAAAATTCAGCTGCCCAAGGTTCATCATTTTTAATCCAGGCAGTTTTCATTCCCAATTTATTAGCAGATTTTAAATTTCTAGCTATATCTTCAATGAATATACAATATTGAGGATCTATTCTATATTTTTCGATAATTTTCTTATAGGGAGCGATAGAGGGTTTTGGTACAAAATCAGCATCCACTATATCAAAAACACCATTAAAAAGATTTTGAATACCAATTCTTTTAGTAACATTTGCAGCGTGGGCCTTAGATCCATTGGTAAATATAAACTTTTTCCCCTTAAGATCAGTTAGTTCTTTTTGAAGTTTTTTATCCTCTTTTAAAAATTCTAAATCAACATCGTGCACAAACTCTAAAAATTCTTGAGCATTAATTTTATGATTTTTAATCATTCCATTAAGCGTTGTATTGTATTCATGAAAGTAATTTTTTTGAATTTTCTTCGCTTCTTCTGCGGTTACATTTAGCTTGTCAGATATAAAAAGTGTCATTTTTTTATCTACTTGATCAAATACTTTTGTATTACCTGAGTACAAGGTATTATCAAGATCAAAAAGCCAATATTTTATTTTTTTCAATTCTTTCATTTTCTTATAAGTGTGCCAGCACCTTCATCAGAAAAAATTTCATATAAAATAGAATGAAGTTTTCTACCGTCAATAATAACAACACCCTTGACTCCATTTTCAATAGCGTCAATTGAGTTTAAAAGCTTAGGTATCATTCCACCTTCTACTATTTTTTTATCAATCAAGTTTTTTGCTTCAGCAGGGTTAATTTCATTAATTAATTTTTTATTTTCGTCATAAACACCTGATACATCTGTCATCAGTAATAACCTTCTAGATTTTAAACTTTTTGCTACAGCTGCTGCTGCTGTATCTGCGTTAATATTATATTTTTCTCCTTTTTCGTCTTTACCCATAGGAGAAATTACAGGTATCTGTTGTTGATCTATAATAGACTGTATTTTTTCATTCAATATTTTTTTTGGTTTTCCTACAAAGCCAAGATTTTTATTTTCCTGTTCCACTATAAAAATATTTTTTTGGTCAACATTGAGTCCATCAGCTTTACATTCTTTCTTTTTTAATTTTTCTATAATTTCAGAATTAAAATCTACAAGAGCCTTTCCAACTATTTTCATAGTTTGTTTGTCGGTCACCCTCAAGCCTTTGATAAACTGACTCTCAATATTTAATTTTGCTAGTTCTTCTTTTATTTTAGGACCACCACCATGAACAATTATTATAGTTAGTCCTAACTTATAAAGTATAGCTACATCTTCTATAAATTTATTAAATAAATCAGGATCTATTAAAACTTTTCCTCCACACTTTATTACTATCTTTTCTTCTTTATACTTACTTACATACTTAGGAATTTGGGAAATATCAGGCGCATTTTCTGGCCAAAACTTTTTTAGATTTTCTAGGCTTTCTTCTCTTGCTCCCATTTAATTTGTTTTAACTGTTGTTCTTTTCATTATGAACCATTGCTGAGCAATAGTTAAAATATTATTGACGGTCCAGTAAACAACTAGTCCTGATGGGAAAGATGCTAGAATTACTGTTAAGAATATCGGAAAGAACATAAATATTTTAGCTTGAATTGGATCTGTCGGAGCAGGATTTAGTTTTTGTTGAACAAACATTGTTAGACCCATTAAAATTGGCCAAATACCTATTATTAAAAAACTGGGCGGCGAAAAGGGTAGCAAGCCAAAAAGATTGAATACTGTAGTCGGATCTGACGCAGATAAATCTTTTATCCAACCAAAAAAAGGCTGATGTCTCATTTCCAATGAAATAAACAACATCTTATAAATTGCAAAGAAAAATGGAATTTGTATTAAAACTGGGAGACAACCAGAAGCAGGATTAATTTGTTCTTTCTTGTATAATGCCATTATAGCTTGTTGAAGTTTAACTTTATCATCCTTGTGAAGGTCTTTAAGCCTCGCCATTTCCGGCTGCAATGCTTTCATTTTTGCCATTGATTTAAAAGAATAACTAGCAAGTGGAAAGAAAACCAATCTAATCATTAAAGTAATAAGAACGATAGCAATTCCAAAATTGCCTGTAAGCTTAAATAAATAGTCAACTGCAAAAAACAAAGGTTTTGTAAAAAAATAAAACCAACCCCAGTCAATAATTAAATCTAATTTTTCTATATTTTCTTTTTTTGCATAAGCATCAATAGTTTGAACTTCTTTAGCTGCTACAAAAATTTTAATTTTATTATTTGCTTGTGAAGAAGGCGCAATTACTTTTGGATTATTTAATAAAAAATTAGCTTTATACGCGTTTTGATATAAAAAAGTAGACTTAAATTTTTCACCAGCCTCAGGTATTAAAGCTGTCATCCAATATTTGTCCGTTATACCAATCCAACCTTTATCTGCTTCTCTTACTATTTTTTTTTCTTCTATATCGTCATAGTCATCTTCTTTAAGCTCATCATCTAAAACAGCGATAAACCCTTCATGTAGAATATAAAAACCTTTTAAGTCTTCAGGTATATTTTTTCGCGTTAACTGAGCGTAAGGATATAGCTCAACTTGTTCTGAAGAATTATTTTTTACTTCTTGATTAATTTTAAAAAGATAATTGTCGTCTATTTCTATTGTTTTTTTAAATATAAGATCTGAATCGTTATTCCATTCCAGGGTAACAGGACTATTCACAGATAAAACTTTATTACCTACAATACTCCAAATACTTTCACTTGTTGGTACTTTGATTTTATTCCCTATACTTGCCCAACCCGATTCTACAAAATAGCCATTCTTTGTTTCTTTAGGATTTAGAAACTGCACTATATCATTTGATTTAATATCTACTTTGTAATTTTTAAATGATAAATCATCTATTGTTGCTCCTTTTAGTGAAATAGAACCTTTTATTTTTTTGTTTTCTAATAAAATTCTGTTTGTTTTTTTTAAGGAATCTTCTCGTGAAATGTTTTCTCTAACAACCGTTCCATCTATATTTGGAACAATACCATTATCACTCATTTTATTTTTTGTTAGACTGCTTGAGACTTCTTGATTTTGTTTATCGGCAGGTTGAGGAGAGTCGACAAAAGCTGACCAGAAAAGCAATACAGACATAGACAACGCTATAGCTATAAAAACATTTTTATTTTCCATTTAGATTAATTCCTTTGATTTGTGATTTCTTACAGGAACTGAATCTATTCCATCTGCACCACCTAATATTTTTACAGGATGACAGCGGATAATTCTTTTTAAACTATACACACCACCTCTAATTAAACCATACTCCTTTAGTGAAACACTACAGTATTCGGAACAAGTAGGTAAAAATCTACATCTTATTCCGAGCAGGGGTGAAATAAAAAAATTATAAATTTTTATTAGTAATAATATTATAAAAATTAAAATCTTTGAAATTATAGAACTAGAACCTTTCAAAGCTTTTTTGCATTGTCGAAAGTAGAATTTTATGGTCTTTTTCATAAGCTTTTGATTTTCCAAAAACTATATAAGTATAATTAGTATTAATTGCACCTTTTATTTTTAAAAGTTTGTGTACTATAGCTTTTAATTTACGTCTTATTCTGTTTCTTTTTACTGCATTCCCAATTTTTTTTTTCATAACGAAACTTATATGCAATAAATTTTTATTTTTGGAAGAAATAAAATTTTTTGCAGCAAAAATGGAAAAAAAATCTGTATGAATTTTCTTTTCTTTTAGAGCTAATTTGAAGTGATTATTTTTTTTTAGACTTTCTAGCTTAGTCATTAAAAATTAAGTAGAAATAGTCGTACGTCCTTTAGCTCTTCTTCTTGCTATCAATTTTCTGCCAGCTTTAGTAGCCATTCTGGACCTGAATCCATGCCTTCTTTTTCTTACTAAGTTGCTGGGCTGATAAGTTCTTTTCATAAAATATCATTCGTTATATAGTTAATTATATTAGATAAGTACAGCTAAAATAGATAAATGAATTTAAAGTTAAAATTGCTTATAGGGACCACATATCTCATTTGTTTTTCTGCGTTAATGTTCGTTATTTTTTCAAATTTTGATTTTAAAGATTTATCTGACATTAATTTCCTTAAAAATAACCAACAATTATTAAATAATTTTAAATCTGAAAATAAATTAATAATTTTAGTCTTATTTTCGGTATTCAGCATTATCTGGATTCTTCTTCTTGGCTTTTGTTCTCCCTTAGCTTTATTTGCAGGACTTGTATTTGGTAAATGGTTGGGTACTTTAATTTCAGTTGTTTCATTCTCAATAGGAGCGACTTTATTATATTATTTAGCGAATTTCTTTTTTAAAGATTTTATTAAAAAAAAATTTTCAGTAAAAATAGAGAAGTTTAGTAATTTATTTAAAAAAAATGATTTTTTATATTTTACGTTATTTAGATTTACAGGTGGAGGAATGCCATTTGCAGTTCAGAATGTTTTACCTATAGTTTTTAACATGAAAATAAAAAAATATTTTTTCTCAACCTTACTAGGTATAGTGCCAGGTATGTTTATAATAAATTCATTGGGTGCCGGAGTAGGAAGCTTCATTGGTAAAAATGACCAGGTAGTCTGGGCTGACTTATTTAAAGATCCTGAGATATATTTCCCAATTCTAATTTTTATTGTAATACTAATATTTGCTTGGGTTATAAATAAATTTTTTTTTAACAGTAAAGTAGCTAAATAAAAATTTTAACAATTTAATAAAAAATAATTTTTATGGATTTAAAAAATAATTTGCACTTAGAGTCTAGTCCATATCTTCAGCAGCACAAAGCTAACCCAGTTAATTGGCAGGTATGGGATAATAATATTCTTAGCTTTGCTAAAAAACACAAAAAACCAATTTTATTAAGTGTCGGTTATTCAAGTTGTCATTGGTGCCATGTAATGGCTCATGAAAGTTTTGAAGATAAAGAAACCGCAAGTCTAATGAATAAATATTTTTTAAACATAAAAGTAGACCGTGAAGAAAGACCCGATATAGATTATGTTTTTCAAAGCTCTTATCAACTTTTTAATCAATCAGGCGGTGGTTGGCCCTTGACAGTCTTTCTAGATGAAAATGCTATTCCATTTATGGCTGGTACATACTTTCCTAAAGAGAGCTCACATGGACTTCCTTCATTTAAGGAAGTAATTTTGAAAGTTGGAAACACGTACATTGAACAAAGGGAAGAGATCATAAAACAATCTCATATTATATCCAAAAGTCTGGAATTAAAAAAATCTTTGGTGCTCAATCAGGACCTTGAGTCAA
>Ga0307986_10000147_pt1 | contig 50653 bp, 37 predicted proteins | sample EllFjometageno82_FD_203170 | JGI IMG/M metagenome (GOLD analysis project Ga0307986, IMG submission 203170) | Marine microbial communities from Ellis Fjord, Antarctic Ocean - #82 | ecosystem: Environmental > Aquatic > Marine > Unclassified | place: Southern Ocean | collected 2014-10-09 | reverse complement strand
CACTAGTCAACACCAGATGTCTTTCGCTATCAATATATTTTTCTTTTTTTTGGCAAAGCCTCCCCATAAAATAAACACTAGTCCTTCTTTTTCATCTGAAAGTTTTTTTAAAATAGCATCAGTAAATTTTTCCCATCCTTTTTTTTGATGACTCCCTGGCTCATTTTCGCGAACCGTTAATGTAGCATTAAGGAGTAATACCCCTTGTTGTGTCCAATGACTTAAATTTCCACTGGCTGGATAGGATATTTTAACATCTTCCTGAAGTTCTTTGAAAATGTTGATTAATGAAGGGGGATGCTTTATTCCCCTTGGAACAGAAAAAGATAAGCCATGGGCTTGACCTTCTCTATGATACGGGTCTTGACCTAATATAATAACATTCACATTATCATAAGAACACTTAGAAAAAGCATTGAAAATGTCAGTTTTTGGAGGAAAACAATTTTTAAATTTATACTCAGAAGCTATAAAATTAATTAATTGCTTGAAATAAGTAGAATCAAATTCAGTTTGTAAAGGTTTTTCCCAGCTGGGATGTATTTCTAACGTCATGAATTCATTACTTTTGCCTTGTAAAGTTAATAAAATTGAATGGGAAAAATTCCAAAAAAAACTTTAGAAGATCTTGAATATTATGAAGTTCTTCGGCAATGTGCAGATTTTGCTATTACTCCTCTTGGAAAACAGGCCTGTTTATCATTACAGCCTAAAACAGCTATTAAAGAACTTTTAGAAGATCTTAAGGCTGTTTCAGAATACCATGCGTCTTTTGATAATGAAAATCGAATTCCAAATCATGGATTTGACCCCCTTATCAGTATTTTTTCTCTTTTGAGTGTTGAAAATAGTGTATTGGATATTTCAGTATTTAGAATTATTGCAGCTAATACTGAAATCACAAATACTCTATTGATTTTTTTTCTCAAATTTAAGATCTATTACCCTACTCTACAAAGCTATACGGACAACTTATATGTTGACAAAGAGATAAAAAAGACAATTGATGCTGTAATAGACCGTTTTGGAGAAGTTCGTGATAATGCATCTGAATCACTCTATCAAATTCGTAAGCATATACAACAACTTCGATCTAAAATTAGCAGTAGTTTCAACAAAGCATTAAGTCAGTGTCAAAGTGCAGAATATCTAGATGACATTAGGGAGTCTGTTGTTGAAAATCGACGAGTACTGGCGGTAAAAGCAATGCATAGAAGGAAGGTTAAAGGTGCTATAATGGGAAGCTCTAAAACAGGTAGTATCGTTTTTATGGAACCAGAAGCAACTCACGCTCAGAACCGCGAATTACAAAATTTACTTTTTGAAGAGGGAGAAGAAATTAAAAAAATTTTAAGTGTTTTAACGGATTATTTTAGGCCCCACCTTTCATATTTAAAGCTACAGCATGAATTTTTACTAAGTATAGATATGGTTTTTGCAAAAGCTCGCTATGCTCAAGAAATTGGAGGTGTGCTCCCTTTAATTGATCTAACAGATCGAAGAATTGAATATAAAGCTGCATTCCACCCATTACTTCTTCAGTCAAATCGATTAGAAGATAAAACTACCTATCCACAAGATATACTTTTACATCCTGAAAAAAGAATAGTTGTAATCTCAGGCCCTAATGCTGGTGGAAAAAGTATTACATTAAAAACAGTTGGATTACTTCAGCTAATGTTGCAAAGTGGTTTGCTAGTCCCTGTTCACGAAAACAGTAAAGCCACTTTATTTAATCAAATTTTGACAGATATTGGAGATAATCAGTCTATTGAAAATCATTTGAGCACATATTCATATCGTTTAAAGAATATGAAATATTTTTTGCGAAAATGCAATACAGATACACTTTTTCTTATTGATGAATTTGGGACTGGCTCAGATCCGGAATTAGGTGGTGCTCTTGCAGAAGTTATTTTAGAAGATTTCTATTCACGAGAAGCTTTCGGTATCATTACAACTCATTATTCAAACTTAAAAGTTTTAGCTAATGAATTGCCTGCAATGGTTAATGCCAATATGCAATTTGACAATAAAACCTTAGAACCAATCTTTAAATTAATGACGGGAGAAGCTGGTAGTTCCTTTACTTTTGAAGTAGCCCAGAAAAACGGACTTCCATTTAGCTTAATTAATCGAGCTAAAAAGAAGATAGAGCGAAGTAAAGTGCGTTTTGATGCAACCATAGCTAAACTCCAAAAAGAGCGCTCTCAGATGATAAAAACAGGAGAATCTCTTAAAGTCAAAGAAACAAAAGCTGCAGCAGAGGGAGATAAAATGGAAGAAATTAATGCTAAGTTAAAAACAAAATTAGTTAGCTACCAAGAGTTGTTTGATCATAATCAAAGAATGATTTTATTAGGAAATAAAGTTAATGATATTGCTGAACGGTTTTTTGAAAACAATAAGAAACGACCACTTATTTCGGAATTACTTAGGACAATTGAGTCTGAAAATTCCAAAAGAAAACGAAAATCTAGTGCAATTTTTAAAAAAGAACGTGAACTGAAGAAACAACTTGATGAATCTGTCAAAAAAGAGTTAGAAGTTGTTAGGAAGGAGAAGAAAAAAGAAAAAAAGAAAAAAGCTACTCCTACTCCACCAAAAATAAAACTAAAAGTAGGTGATAGTGTTCGAATGTTTGATGGCCGATCCGTAGGGACTATTGACTCTATTGAAAAACAAAAAGCAATTGTTAATTATGGTATTTTCACTACACAAGTAAGTCTTGATTTATTAGAGCTAGTAGAAGTAGGTAAATAGTAAAATTCTTAATGTTATTTAAATGAAAATAGGACTATATTACGTTTGTTTAGTCTTTCAGTTTTCCAATAGATTTACCTACAATCATTGATACAGCTGCATCTCCAGTTACATTAACAATTGTTCTACACATGTCCAGTGGTCTGTCTATAGCGAAAATTAAAGCCAAACCAGCTTCAGGTATCCCCGCTTGAGCAAGAACGATAACTAACATTACAATTCCTGCACTTGGAACCGCTGCGGTTCCGATAGAGGCTAATGTTGCAGTTAATACAATACCTAATTGAGCACTCAAGCTTAAATCTAATCCAAATGCTTGTGCTATAAAAACAGCCGCAACTCCTTGGTAAACAGAAGTACCATCCATATTGATAGTTGCGCCAATTGGTAATACAAAACTAGCAACTTCTTTATCTACTCCTAAATTTTCTTCAACGCATTCCATGGTCACGGGAAGTGTCGCAGCACTTGAGCTAGTTGAGAAAGCTAAAAGTTGTGCCGGTGCAATTCCTTTCATGAAAAAAGAAGCTTTTTTATTTGTAAAAACACGAACAATAATTATATAAACTACAATCATAAGGGCCAATCCTAGTAGTAACGTTATTGCATATAAAGCTAGTGCTTGAAATAATTCTAGACTCGGTGCCTCTACAACTAATGCTGCTAATAAAGCAAATACTCCGTAAGGGGCTGCTAACATTATTAAATCAATTAATTTTAAGATAATATCATTAAAAGAGTCAAAGAATTTTTTTACTGGTTTTACTTTTTTTTCTGGTAATAATATCATTCCAATACCAAAAAACAATGCAAAAAAGATAATCTGAAGCATGTTTCGGTTATTAGATGCAGCTAAAAAAATATTTGAAGGAACCACATCTACTAGGGCTTGAAGTGGTCCAGACTCTTGTTGTTTTGCAGCAGCAACTTGTTTCTCTTTGGTGTCTGAAGAATAAGCCTCTACAAGTTCTAATCTTGTATCAGTACTAATAGATTTTCCGGGTTGTATAACATTTACTAAGATAAGTCCAATAGTAACTGCTGTCAAAGTTGTTATAAGGTAAGTAACAATTGTTCTTCCTCCCATCTGTGATAACTTGGAGATATCTTTCAGGTCTGAAATACCTTTAATTAGGGAGGCTAAAATTAAGGGAACTGCAATTAATTTTAAGAGATTAATAAAAATAGTTCCAAAAGGTTTGATATAATTCCCAATGAAAGTATCACCTCCTTCAATAAGAGAAAGAATGATTCCAACGACAACACCAAGGGCCATTCCAATTAATATCTTCCAGTGTAAGGCAAGTTTTTTCATGGGGTAATAAATGTTAACGTTTATTTGTTCTTTTCAATAAAATAAAATCAGCTAAAACTAATGCAGACATTGCTTCAACAATAGGAACTGCTCTTGGAACTACACACGGATCATGTCTTCCTTTGCCTTGCATCTCCACCTTTACCCCTTGTGAATTAATTGTTTGTTGATTTTGCATAATGGTAGCTACAGGCTTGAAGGCGACATTAAAATAAATATCCATACCATTAGAAATTCCACCTTGAATTCCTCCAGATCTATTTGTTTGGGTAGTCCCATCTGAATTAAATAAATCATTGTGCTCACTACCCTTCATTTGGGTGCCTTTAAAACCACTACCGTATTCAAATCCTTTCACAGCATTAATAGAAAGCATAGCTTTAGATAATTCAGCATGAAGCTTATCAAAAACAGGTTCACCAAGTCCTACAGGAACATTTTTAATGATACAAGTAATAACACCACCAACGGTGTCACCTTCTTTTCGTATTTGTTTAATATAACGCTCCATCTCATTTGCCATTTTTGGATCTGGACATCGAACAGGATTTTGCTCAACTGAACTAAAATCAATTTCAGAGGGATGGCTGTCTAAACTAAGTGTTCCAACACCAGAAACATAGGCTTGAATATCCATAGGAGATAAAAATTGTTTTGCAATTGCTCCTGCAACAACTCTACTAGCTGTTTCGCGAGCAGAACTTCGTCCACCTCCTCTATAATCGCGAATACCGTATTTTTCATCATAAACATAATCGGCATGTGAAGGACGGTAGCTATCTTTTATGTGAGAATAGTCATTAGATTTTTGATTTGTATTGTGAATAGCAAATCCAATAGGAGTCCCAGTTGTCTTACCTTCAAAAATACCTGAATAAAAACTGACTTCATCTGGTTCTTTTCTCTGAGTTACAATTGAGGATTGCCCTGGTTTACGTCGATTTAAGTCATTTTGAATCGCATCTAAATCTAATTTAATACCTGCAGGACATCCGTCAATTACACCACCAATCGCAGGTCCATGAGATTCTCCATAAGTAGCAAGTCTGAAAAGAGTACCGTAAATATTACCTGACATAACTAATTTTTATAATCCCAAAGATAAAGTTAAAGTTTCAGATTACCTTTTACCAAACGTTATTTAATAAGCGCAGCCTTTAAGATACTAACAGGATGAAGGCTTTCACGTTGAGTACCGTCTTTAATTTGATGCCTGCAACTAGTGCCATTTGCAGCAATAACAACATCATATCCTATATTTCTAACAGATGGAAAAAGACGTTCCTCCGCCACTTTCATACTTGTATCATAATGTTCTTCTTCATAACCGAATGAACCAGCCATTCCACAGCAGCCAGTGTTTAACATCCGAACGTTGTAGTTTTTAGGAAGATTAAGAATTTTAAAAGTATCTGAGGGATTACCCAAAGCTTTTTGATAACAATGGGCGTGAACCTTAACCTCTTTCGCATCCGTATGAAATTGTGTTTCTTGAATGTTATTATTTTGAAGTTCCTTTGCTAGAAAGGAATCTATTAAATGACAATTAGAAGCAAGCTCTTTTGATTCTTTTGGAAAAGAACTAAGTTTTGGATATTCATCTAAAAAGGTATAAATAGCTGAGGGTTCTATACCTAAAAGAGGTGTTTTTTCGGAAATAAGGGGATGATATAATAGGATGTTTTTATTAGCACATTTTTTTGCTTGTTTTAAAAAACCTTTTGAGATATAAGAACGTCCACTTTCTGATGGCCTCAAAACTTTTACCGAATAACCTAAGCCCTCTAAAAGATCTACAGCATCTTTTCCAATGGAAGTTTCATTATAATTAGTGAATTCATCTAAATATAAATAAACACTTTTACTATTATTTGTTAAATCTCTGTTATTTAGTATTTTATATAATGATTTCTCTAGTTTAGGAATAGTTCTTTTTAAGGCAATTCTTAATGTTTTTTTCAAAAATACACTAACGAAAGGAGCGCTAAATAACCAGTTTTGAACTAATCGTATCGGCTGAGCTAAATGATTTAACAGACCCACGTTTGCAAATAGCTTGTCGCGTAGTGAGCTTCCATGAGTTTTTTGATATTGGTATAAGAATTCTGCTTTATATGTAGCAATATCTACACTACTTGGACATTCTGTAGCACAGGCCTTACAACTCAAACAAAGATCAAAGACCTCTTTTAATGCTTCGCTGTCAAATGCATTAGGTTGTATGTTTTGTGTTAACACCTCACGAAGAACGTTTGCTCTTCCTCTGGTGTTGTGTTTTTCGTCTCTAGTGGCACGATAACTTGGACACATTGTTCCTGAAGCAGAAACGGAAAGACATTTCCCTGCACCGTTACACTTTTCTGAAGCTCTAAGTAATCCTTGGTCAGATGAAAAATCAAAAAGTGTTTTGTGAATTGGCGTCTCTTTTTGTAAAGTTCTAAGGTTTTTGTCCATTGGGAAAGAATCAACAATTTTTCCTGGATTAAAAATTGAATTGGGATCAAACATCTTTTTAATTCTTTTAAATAGCTCATAGTTTTCCTTCCCTACAACAATTGGTATGAATTCAGATCGAACAATTCCATCGCCATGTTCTCCACTTAAAGAACCTTTGTATTTCTTTACTAAATGCGCCACTGCTAGAGTAATAGTTTTAAAATCTTTAACTCCTTTTTTAGTTTTTAAATTCAAAATAGGTCTCAAGTGTAACTCTCCTGCTCCAGCATGAGCGTAATAAACAACTTCTTGATTAAATTCCTTCATCAGTACTTGAAAGTCTTTTATATATAAAGCAAGCTGCTTCAGCGGGACGGCAGTATCTTCAATACAAGCAACAGCTTTTGAATCTCCAACAATATTCCCTAGTAGTCCAAGGCCAGCATTACGCAATTCATTTGCCAAAACTATCTCTTCACCCCATAAAGGAATTGCAGCATAGCTTAATCCTGAATTAATTATAGTTTCTTGAAGAGCCCTTAATTCATTTTTAAGGATCTCTAAAGTATCTCCACGAAGCTCTAAAAGAAGAATTGCTTTAGGATCACCCTCTAGAAAAAAACGATTTTTTTTATATCCCGGATGATCTTTAGTACAGTCTAAAATTATTTTATCCATCAACTCACAGGTATAGAGATGGTGATCCATTACGGGTACTACAGCCTCCATAGCTTGTTGAATGCTATTAAAATGAACAGCTAGCATTACTGCGTTTTTTGGTGGCAATGGACTTAAAGCTAGGGTAATAGAAGTTGTAAATGCTAAGGTCCCTTCACTTCCAGCGAGTAATTTAGCAACATTAAATGGGGTGCCAGATTGAGTAAATGGCTGTTGATTTAATAAAACATCAACTGCATATCCTGTATTACGCCTATGAACACTTACTTCTGGGAAATCTGATTTTATATGATGTCGTACTTTCTTATTACCAAGTTCTTGAAACAGTGATTTGTATATTTCACCTTCCATGTTTTTCTTTGATGTTTTTATATTCAAGTCAGCTGCTGAACAATTTCCAAATTCAACTTCTGAACCATCACTTAAAAGAGTTTCTAAACTCACAACAACATCTCGGGTTACACCATACCTAATAGAAGTTGTTCCGGAAGAATTATTACCTACCATACCACCTAAAAGACAATATTGAGAAGTTGAGGTGTTTGGGCCAAAAAATAAACCTTTCGTTGCTAAAAACTCATTAAGAGCATCTCTGTTAACTCCAGGCTGAACCTTAACTGTTCTTGACTCGACGTCTAAAGCTATTATTTCTGTAAAATGTTTAGAAACATCAACGACAATTCCAGGCCCAACACATTGTCCTGCGAGTGAAGTTCCAGCAGTACGAGGTATTAAACTTATTCTATGGGTATCTGCAAAAACAATTAATTCTTTTAGATCTGCTTTATTTTTTGGAAAAGCAACAGCTAAAGGGTCTATTTTGTATACGGAAGCATCTGTTGCAAATAAGGCTTTATGAACTGAGTCCCACTTCAGAGTACCTTCTATTTTTTGTTTTAACTCCTCTAGTTCTGATTGCATGCAGGTAGATCGTTTTAAGCGAAAATAATGATTTGTTTTTCAATTCCAACCAATTGTGTAATTTAGCCATTATTTAGAAACCATGATTAAGAAAATCACAAGTGCACTTAGTTTAATACTTTTAACATTATCATGTCAAAACACATCAAATACTGTTCGCTTAAGAGGAACTACTGATCTTGGTGACGGAAATAAAATACTTCATGTAGTTGCGGATTTTAATAATCAACCCAAAATTTTAGATACGATATTAGTGAAAGAAAATAGTTTTTCATTAAATCTTGAGATTGAATCTCCAGACATTCATTTCCTTCAAATAAATGGCCAGAAAGAAAGTTTTCCTTTTATAGCTGAGAATGGAACTATTATAATTGATTTGCATAAGGATAGCTTAGGACTTTCTAAAGCTATTGGCACCATCTCTAATGATGATTTTATGCGGTATAAATCTGAAACACAGGTTTATATTACTTCTTTAAATGCTATTGGAAATGACTTGCAACAGGCGATGATTTTAAAAGATTCGCTCTTAATTCAAGACTTAAAAGATCAATACCAAGAAGTTGGTGATCAGATCAAAAGCTATGAACTTGATTTTATTAAAACATCTAATAATTCTTTTATTTCGGTTTTAATTTTAGAACGATTTGTTGCTAATAAAGGAATTACTATTCCTGAAGCAACTGAAATCTTTAATGATTTTAATGATGTTATTAAAAATAGTATTTCTGGAAAAAAAGTTTCTAAATTATTAGCTCCTTCGTCAAAACCAGAAGTGGGTTTAACTGCTCCCATGTTTGAAGGACCAAATCCAGAAGGAGTTCTAATTTCGCTTGAAGACCGTTTAGGGAAAATTACAATTATAGATTTTTGGGCAAGTTGGTGTCGACCGTGTCGTGTAGAAAATCCAAGTTTAGTTAAGTTGTATCAAAAATATCAATATAGTGGTTTGTCAATAGTGAGTGTTTCCCTAGACAAAGGAAAGTCTCAATGGTTACAGGCCATAGTAGATGATGGTTTGATTTGGGATCATGTTTCAAATTTAAAATTCTGGAACGATCCAATTGCTAAACTCTATCAGGTAAGTGCTATTCCTGCTACCTTTATTTTGGATGAAAATGGTATTATTATTGCTCAAAATTTAAGAGGCATTCAATTAGAACGAAAAGTAGAAGAGCTTTTAGGCTCTTTATAGTCTTAGTAACGTTGTTTTTTATATAATATTCCACCTGCTGCAAGGGTAGTAAGAGATAATATTCCGAGCATTAATTGCGAGGTGTAAATTACTTCAGGCATAAAAATAATAGTAATAATTATTCCTCCTAACGCACCACCAAAATGAGCTGTATGGCCAATTTGATCATTTTGTGTTTTCATTCCATATACAGTATAAATCAAATAACCTATTCCAAAAAGATAACCAGGAATTGGAATTGGAATAAAAAACAACATCAATTCAATACTCGGATATAATAATAAGGCACTAAACAAAACACCTGTTACAGCACCACTTGCTCCTACTGCAGAATAATTAGGTTCGTTATAATGGAAAAAATACGCAAAAATATTTCCGCTTAATAAACTCCCAAAGTACAGGAAAATAAATGATGAATTTCCGAGAGCGCCTAAAACAAAATTTACAAAAAAATAAAACGTAAACATATTAAACAAAATATGTGAGGTTGATACATGTAAAAAACCAGCTGTGATTAATCTAATATATTCTCCATCTCTAATTTTAGAAATTTGAAAATGATATTTGAGGAAAAATGATTCTTTTTTAAAGCCAGTAACAGTGGCTAAAATATTAACGCCAATAATTGTATATGCCAGTAATGATAAGTTTTGAATCATAATGTATAAAGCCTATCTAATTAATAAAAAACTTATAAGTCAAAAACAATTCCTTGCGCCAAAGGTAATTCTTTAGAATAGTTTAAGGTGTTAGTCTGTCTTCGCATATAAGCTTTCCATGCATCGGAACCACTTTCACGTCCACCACCTGTTTCTTTTTCTCCTCCGAAGGCACCACCAATTTCAGCGCCTGATGTACCAATATTAACGTTTGCAATGCCACAATCACTTCCCCGATGTGATAAAAAAGTTTCTGTTTCACGCATGTTTAATGACATGATTGAAGAAGACAATCCTTGTTTCACTTCATTCTGAATGGCAATGGCTTCCTCTACAGACCCTTCATATTGAATTAAATATAGAATTGGGGCAAATGTTTCTTGGTGAACTATTGGTGCATCATGGTCAATAATAGCTATAGCAGGTTTGACATAACAATTGCTCCCGTATGAGCCTTTATCAAGTACACCTCCTGGAACCAACCAAGAACCACCTTGCGAATCAACTTGTTTACGAGCTTCATTATACATAGTAACTGCATCTTCGTCTATTAAGGGTCCCATGTGATTTTTTTCATCCAAAGGATTTCCAATACTAAGTTGAGCATATGCTTTTTTCAAAACATCTTTAAAGGTTTCAAATATATCTTTATGAACTATTAGCCTTCTTGTAGAAGTACACCTTTGTCCACAGGTACCAACAGCTCCAAAAACAGCAGCCATTAAGGCAGTATCAAGATCAGCATTAGGTGTAATGATAATTGCATTATTTCCACCCAATTCCAATAAGGATTTTCCTAAACGAGCTCCTACTCTTTTTGCGACATCTTTACCCATTCGGGTAGATCCTGTGGCTGAAACTAAAGCTATTCGTTGGTCATCTGCTAGCCACTTCCCTACCTCAGAGTCACCATTAAGTAGACAAGAAACGCCTTCAGATATTTTATTTTCTTTTAAAACCTCACTAATAATTTGCTGACAAGCAATACCACACAAAGGTGTTTTCTCACTGGGCTTCCAAATACATACATTACCACAGATCCAAGCTAAAGCAACATTCCAACTCCAAACGGCTACAGGGAAATTAAAGGCAGAAATAACACCTACAACTCCAAGTGGATGGTACTGCTCATATAAACGATGTGAAGATCGTTCTGAAGTCATTGTCACTCCATATAATTGTCTTGAAAGACCAACTGCAAAATCACAGATATCAATCATTTCCTGAACTTCACCTAGACCTTCTTGTAATGATTTTCCCATTTCCAAAGAAACCAATTGTCCAAGTTGAAATTTCTTTTCACGAAGTTTATTTCCTAATTGTCGGACTAATTCTCCTCGTTTGGGTGCAGGGATAATTCTGAAACTTTCAAAAGCACCTTCTGCTTTATCTAGGAGACGTTCATAATCCTCAATAGTTGCACCTTGAACAGTTCCCAGTAAAGAACCATCAACAGGACTATATGAGGCGATTTTTTTTCCTTCCCCATGCCATTCTCCTCCTGAGTGACATCCCTTCTGATTGATGTCTATTTGAAGTGCCTGCAATAACTTTTTATATTTCATAAGGATTTTTATTTTAATTGTGAAGTAAAAGTGCTCTCAAAGATACGGTCTGCATTTCCCGTTTCAAAACCTTCTCTTCTATGTCTTCTTTTTAGTTGATTTTTTGAAAGTTTTGAGAATTCAGGAAGAGGACTTCGTTCAGCAAACTCAACATAACTTCCAGCAATTTCTTTTGTATTATTGTCTGAAAAAGTAGCTAAAACTTTGTTGGCAACAGAACTCGTTTGTCTTAACAGCTTATCTTGACTTGTTTTTATTTCACCTCCAGAGGAGTTAAGATGAATACCTATTGATTTTAAAAAAACATTAAAAGGCTCTAAAGTGCAAAAATTGTCTGTTAAATCATGGACACTAATAGTATAGTGATTAAGGTAATAACGGTTATAAATTACCCAAGCTGCATACTCGCTTTCAGTCAGAAGTACTTCATAATCTTTAAGTGACGGAAGTCTCCACAATGGAGTTTGAAGATAAGTAGCGACAGCATTCGGGTCATTCAGATCTATAGTATCTAAAGGATCAGAGGTTACTGAATCAGTGTATTTATTAATAATTTTTTGTGTTGGAGCTGACAGTTCTTGTACGTTTAATTCACTTATAAATATTCGTGGCAAATCATCTGTTGGTGGTTCATACCAAAAGGCATTTAATTTTTTAGCCTTAAAATGATAAAAATCTTTCTTCTGATAGTCATGTGCTAAAAATATTTTTTCAAAAGAAGAAATTCCTAGAAAAGGAACTCCTAGTGTTCTAAAGGCAACGTGGTCATTAACAATGTCACTTTGACTTGCTACCATGCCCTTATCAATCATTGCTTTTGTTATTTTTCTAACATCAGGCACCCGCTTTGCATAAATCGAAAATAGGGCGTCCAAAATCTGAGTTATAGTAGTATTACTCTTAAATTTCATAGATAGTGAATAAAGTTTATTATTAAGTTTATAAAAATAATGCTCCTGTGGGAGTTTTTAAGAATTTATCAAAAGGAATTTCTTCTTGTTTTAAAAATCCTTTCTGTGGAAGTACTCCTGCAGAAACCATTTCAATGACAGCGACTAATGATGCAGCAGTGGTCCATGAAATAGCTCGCCATTTTTTACCTGAAATTTCTATAGGGTAAAAGGCTTTATAATATTCTTTACGAGATAAAACTTTATTATTCCACCCTTCTACTACTGCATATATATAAACAACATCTTCCTCAACAGGAGGTTTTGCATTACTTAAAATTTTCTCCAACTGATCTTTATCATTCTTTAATATAAGTTCATACATCAAAAAACGCATTAATTTTCCATGTCCAGGGTAACGAATGGTTTTATAATTAAGAGTGTCTACTTTTCCTTCAAAGGTATCACATAATGTCCCTAAGCCTCCCGATGTCGTGAAAGCCTCAAACTCTTGTCCTTCAATATTTATATATTCAAAACCCTCTAAAGAAGGTACATTTTTCTTTTGACCATTATGAATAGCTTCAGCATCATTGATATATTCATTAATCACACCATGAGGAGACCATGTAAAAGAATATGCTAATTGACCATTAGGATATCTAGGTAGCGCGCCTACTCTTAATTCAATATCCCTTAAAGTATCAAATGACAGTGTAAGGTCTTTTCCTATAATTCCAATTATACCTGGAGCTAATCCACACTGGGGAGCCATTACTGAATTCCCTGTCTTACTTAGCTCCTGAATAAACTGTGTTGTAGGAACATCTTCCGTTAAATCAAAATAATGTACTTCTAATGCATGGGCAAGAAGTGCAATATCTTTATTTAAAAAAAAAGGTAAACACGACACTACAGCATCATGTTTTTTTAATAATTCCGACATAAAATCTTTATTTGTTACATCACCTAACAAACATTTAAAGGGTAATTCATATGAATAATGTGGTGCCTTTTCATCTAAAGCCGTTATTTCAAAATTCTCATTTAACAGAACACCAACAAGGCTCCCTACCTTACCCATTCCTAAAACTAATATTTTTTTCATTTTTAAAACTAAAAGTTAATCTGTTACATATATAACAAAAGTATTATATTTCGTTATATTTATAACTGAAATATTAAGATCTTAGAGTAAAGTTTTCAACAGGTATGAAGATGTAGATTAAATAAGTAATTTTACAAAACATTAAATATTTTATGTGAAAGCACTCGTTTATTATCTTACATATCCATTATTATTTTTGATTTCCAGACTACCATTCAGTATTTTTTATAAGTTTTCTGATATTGTTTGTTTTTTTGTTCAACATGTTTTCCAATATCGTAAAAATGTAGTAAGAGAAAATTTAAAACGTGCATTCCCAGAATATGATCATAAAAAATTTATAAATATTGAAAATAAATTCTATCGTCATCTTTGCGATTTATTTTTAGAAATCATAAAGTCAATGGGCATGACTAAGGAGCAAATGATTAAACGTTTTAATGTTAAAAACATTGAAGTACTCACCCAATTTGAAAAAAAAAATACATCTGTTTTTTTAATGTGTGGTCATTATGCTAGCTGGGAATGGATGATGTCACTGGGATACCATATGAAGCATAAAGGATACGGAATATACAAACCTATTCGAAATCAATACTTTGACAATCTAATCAAGAAAATTCGAAGTCGACATAATGCTTTCATGATCTCACAACGTACAGCAGCACGAGAAATTAAAAGAATGGAAGCAAATAATGAACGTGGTGTTTTTGGGTTTGCTAGTGATCAATCTCCTCGTCCAAAGCATTTAACATACTGGCGTTCTTTTCTTGGAACTAAAGTTCCAGTTTTTACTGGTGCTGAACGCTTGGCTAAAGAACTCAACATACCAATTGTTTTTGCTAAAATAAATAGAGTCAAACGAGGTTATTATGAAGTAGAATTCAGAGTACTTTCGGAAACACCTTATAAAATTTCTGATTACGGTATCACAGATTTATTTACAGAATGGCTTGAGGTACAAATTAAAGATGACCCCTCTCAATATTTTTGGACTCACAAACGATTTAAACATGCGAAAAAAGTTTAAAGCAATGAATTTATTTCCGAAACAAAACGTTGCGCTAATGCAGCAGCTTTTTCTTTTGACATAGCTTCAGTATATACCCTTATGATAGGCTCAGTATTTGATTTTCTAAGATGTACCCATTCTTTTTCAAAATCAATTTTAACACCATCAATGATTGATATTTTTTCAGAAATATAACGTTTCGCCATTGTATTCAAAACACCATCGACATCTATTCCTTCATTTAAAATAATTTTGTTTTTACTCATAAAATAATTTGGATAACTAGCGCGAAGTTTGGAAACAGAAACTTTTCTTTCCACAAGTAAGGATAAGAAAAAAACTACACCCACTAATGCGTCTCTTCCATAATGCAAGGGAGGATAAATAACTCCACCATTTCCTTCGCCACCTATAACGGCATTAACAGCTTTCATTTCTTTCACAACATTAACCTCACCAACAGCACTTGCAGAATAATGACCTGCATGGGTAAGAGTAACATCTAATAATGCTCGAGTAGATGACATATTAGAAACAGTAGCTCCAGATGTTTTACTTAAAATATAATCGGCACATGCGACCAAGGTGTATTCTTCCCCAAAAAAATGACCTTTTTCATCTACAAAAACTAAACGATCTACATCGGGGTCTACAGCAATACCAAAATGGGCATTTTGCAAAACAACAGCCTCGCAAAGATCTCCTAAATGTTCTTTTAATGGTTCTGGATTATGAGAAAAATTTCCATCGGGGACACAGTGAATTTTTACAACTTCAACTCCTAAAGCCTCTAAAAGCTGAGGTATGATTATCCCTCCTGATGAATTAACTCCATCAACAACAACTTTAAACAAACCCTTTTTTATTCCAGAAACGTTAACCGTATTCATTGCAATCGTAGCATCAATATGTTTTTTAATATAAGTATCATTGGTTTTTAATACTCCTAAATGGTCAACATCTGCATAATTAAAAGTTTGTTTTTCTGCAAATGCTAATACTATCTCACCTGATTCTGCATCAATAAATTCTCCTTTATGATTTAAAAGTTTTAGAGCATTCCATTCCTTAGGATTGTGACTTGCAGTTAATACAATCCCTCCATTTGCTTTTTCCCAGGGAACTGCAACAGAAACAGTAGGTGTAGTTGAAAGTCCTAAATCGATTACATTTATTCCCATTCCAATAAGCGTTTGGTTGACCAGGGAGTGAACCATTGGTCCTGAGATACGTGCGTCTCTTCCTGTGACCACTGTTAAAGTACCCTCAGAATTTGAAGAAAGCCATTGTCCATAAGCAGTTGTAAAACGTACAATATCAAGTGGTGTTAAATTTATTGAAGGTTTACCTCCTATGGTACCTCGAATTCCAGAAATAGATTTTATTAAAGTCATTATTATATTTTAAATTAAGTTCTGTAATATCATTTTTGATTATTAAAACTACCAACTATAACTCATTCTTACAAGAGCCATTAAAGCATTAGGAATCGATGTATTAGTCCCCGGATTTATAATGTACTGAACATTGGGCTTTAAAACAAACGGATTTGAAAAGACAAACTCATATGAAATTTCAATTGCAGTCTCACTTTGAAGTTTATCCATACTGAATTGAGATTGATAATAATCAGAAAATCGAGAATGTGCAATCGCAATTCCACCTGCATCATTTTCGCGATTTGAAAAAATACCATGATAAACAAAACCACCACCCCAATATGATTTTACAGGATTATATTGATTAAGTGAAAAACCAACTTGTGTAAAAATCTCTACTCCTTTATCAACATCTTCTAATTTAGTTAATTTTTTATCACCTATAAAATAGATTCCTTGAGAATTTTGTTTTTGGATTCCCTTAAATTTTTGTTTTTGAAGATGGTTCCAAATACCTAGTTTATATGTAGAATGTGTAATACTGTCTTTTTTTATCTCATAACTGAACTCATGAATAAAAAAGGCACCATCATTTTTGTTTAACGACCATTTAAGGGAATTAGGATTAGTAACTTCAGTGCCCGGATCACCATCATAGATTGCATTAGTTAACTGAAGATTAGAGTTGATTTTTAAAGAAATAATAGCACCTAGACCAGAAAGGGGGAAAATAGATGTTAACACATTTGCAGAAATATCAGGTTGAATACCAAAAGAACTATTAATGAAAAATCTCCCTGCCTCTGTGATTGCAAAAACAGAGTTTAAATCATGTTGTCCAATAATAAATTTAATATTCTTTAAGCGATGTTCATACCAGAATTCATATAATCGGGAATTAGAATTTGCCTCTATATTATTGACTATTTGAAAATCGCCTATTAAATCAGATAGTGAATTTCCATGATTATTTAATAGATAGACAAAAAAACGTCCATTTTTCCAAAAGCCTAATTTTTCCGTATCAAATGTAAATGTCAAATCAATATTCCCTAAATAGGTAGAGCCTTGGTCAAGCCCTCCCTTTAAATTTGAGGCTAAGTCTAAGGTATAAGCTCCTTGAAAAATAATTCCCATGCTCGAAGATTGTGCCGAAACCAAACAAGAAGTTAACAGATATAAAAAGAATAAAAAAATAAAGGTATTCGACCTTAAAAAAATATTTAAATACAAATTAAATTTATAAAGTTTATCAAAAGTAAACTATTTTAGAAACTACTATAACTCTTTAGTTATTTGGTATTAATAAAGTAATTTTGATTGTGAATTTTTTGGCTCATGTTTATCTATCTGAAGACAATTTTTCTCTAGCGATAGGAAACTTAATTGCAGATAGAGTGAAGGGAAAGGATTTAACAAATTTTTCTCCAATGATTCAAAAAGGAATTCTTTTACATAGAAAAATTGATGCTTTTACCGATCATCATTCATTATTTAAAGAATGTGTTTCAATATTATTTCCTTTTTACAGACATTACAGTAGGGTAATTATTGATATGTATTTTGATCATTTTTTAGCATCAAATTGGGATAAATACCATTCGAAAAATCTAAAAGTCTTTTCAAATGAATTTTATGATGCATTAAAAATAGAATCAGAAAATTTTCCTGAAAACATCAAAAATTTTTCAAGGAAATTAATTTTTTATAACTGGTTTGATAGTTATAAAACAATTACTGGCTTAGAACTTATATTAGCTCAAATGGAACAACGCACCAGATTTCCATCAAAACTGAGTGCATCCACAAAACAATTAAAAGAAAATTATACGTATTTTCATAACCATTTTTCTTCATTTATGGAAGAAGTTATTGATTTTACTAAAAACGAAACAAAGAACTTATGACGTCATTTAAAAACACTCTTAAAACATCACTTTATCTATTTTTTTTAGCTTTATTATATTCTTGTGCACAAGAGAAAATCACTAAAGCAGCGGTAGTTAGTGCAAGGGCTGAAGCCTCAGAAATAGGTGTGGCAATTATGAGAAAAGGAGGGTCTGCTTTTGATGCAATGATAGCAACAGATTTAGCTCTAGCTGTTTGTTATCCTAATGCAGGAAATATTGCTGGTGGAGGATTTTTAGTGTTCAGAACTGCCTCGGGAGAGATAGGAAGCTTAGATTATCGGGAAAAAGCTCCGTTACTAGCATTTGATAATATGTATCTTAATCAAGAAGGTAACGTTATATCAAATAAAAGCACTCTTGGAGGGCTTGCTGTTGGAGTCCCAGGAACAGTTGCGGGAATGTTTGCTGTACATCAAAAGTTTGGTAGCTTACCTTGGGATGAGTTAGTTCAGCCATCTATTGATTTAGCAAGAAATGGTTATAAGGTAACCCTAAAACAAGCCTCTAGTTTCAAATCTAAAAAAGAGGCTTTTATAGCTATGAATGGTGAAAATACTTTTTATGCTCAAAAATTTACTGAAGGTTCGGTTGTGAAAAATGAAGCCTTAGCAAAAACACTTGAATATATAGCGAAAAACGGAAAAGAAGGATTTTATAATGGACCAGTAGCTGAAGCTTTAGTTAATAGAGTCCAAGAAACAGGAGGTATTATTTCACATGAAGATTTGCAAGCCTATAAGCCAGTATGGAGGGAGCCCATAAGTTTTAAATACAAAAATTTAAATATTCATACTATGGCACCCCCCTCAAGTGGAGGAATTTGCTTAGGACAAATCATGAAAATGATTGAACCTTTTGATGTTGGACAATATTCTCACAATTCTCAAAAAGCAGTTCAGATAATTGTAGAGGCAGAACGTCGTTCTTATGCAGATAGAAGTTTATACTTAGGAGATCCTGACTTTGTAAATATTCCCACAGATAGTCTTTTATCCAAAAAATATTTAATGAATAGAATGAATTCCTTTTCATTTAAAAAGGCATCTAAGTCATCTGATATTTTACCAGGAAGTATAGTTTGGGAGGAAAGTGAAGAAACTACCCACTACTCTATTGTTGATCAAATGGGAAATGCAGTAGCAGTAACCACTACCCTTAATGGAAGTTATGGATCGAAAGTATTTGTTGAAGAAGGTGGTTATTTTCTTAATAATGAAATGGATGATTTTAGTAGCAAGCCTGGAGTTCCAAATATGTTTGGACTATTAGGTGGAAAAGCAAATGCAATTGAACCACAAAAACGAATGTTGAGTGCCATGACCCCAACCATAGTTGAGTGTGATGGGAAATTAGCCATGATACTGGGAACACCAGGAGGTTCTACCATTATTACCTCAGTTTTGCAAACTATTTTAAACGTTTATGAATTTAATATGGATATCCAAAAAGCAGTTACCGCTCCTCGATTTCATCATCAATGGCTTCCAGATGTAATAGTTTTTGAGCCTAATAGCTTTAATACTTCTTTAATTGAAAACCTTCAAGCAAAAGATTATAAAATTACTCAAGAGTATTCGCGAATTATTGGACGAGTCGATGCTATTTTAATATCCGAATCAAATCAAATTTATACAGGTGCAGATCCTAGAGGCGATGATACCGCGGTTCATCTATATTAATTTATATTCAACTAACGTTTAAAAGCTTTATTAGTTCTATTTTTGCGAACTATACTTATGAAAAAAACTGAAAATAATATTAATATTGAAGGAGCTAGAGTTCACAATTTAAAGAACTTAAATGTTACAATTCCACGTGATAAACTAGTCGTTATTACTGGACTTTCCGGAAGCGGTAAGTCTTCCTTAGCTTTTGATACCATTTATGCAGAGGGACAACGTCGTTATATGGAAACTTTCTCTGCGTATGTACGTCAATTTCTGGGTTCTATGGAACGACCCGATGTGGATAAAATAGATGGTCTTTCTCCAGTTATTGCTATTGAACAAAAAACAACTTCAAAAAGTCCACGATCAACAGTTGGCACCATTACTGAACTATATGATTATATTCGACTACTCTATGCCAGAGTAGGAACAGCATATAGCTATATTTCTAACAAGAAAATGGTTAGTTATACCGATCAACAAATTCAAGAATTAATTTTTGATGATTACATGGACTGCAAAATTATGTTTCTAGCACCCATCGTAAAATCCAGAAAAGGACACTATAGGGAGTTATTTGATACTTTGTCACGTCAAGGTTTTTCAAGAGTTCGAATTGATGGTGTCGTTACAGACTTAAAGCAAGGACTTAAAGTTGATCGGTATAAAATCCATGATATTGAACTCGTTATTGATCGTTTTAAAATCAAAAAAGATGAAATTTTTTTAAAACGATTAAATGAATCTTTAGTTACTGCAATGCATTATGGTAAAGATGTTTTAATGATCATGGACATTAATACTGACAAAACACGCTATTTTAGTCGTAATTTAATGTGTTCTACATCAGGAATTTCTTATCCCAAACCAGAACCGAATTCATTTTCTTTTAATTCTCCAAAAGGAATGTGTCCCGATTGTAAAGGGTTAGGGGTTCAGCATAAAGTTAATCTTAAAAAAATTATTCCAGACGAAAACTTATCCATAGCACAAGGTGGCTTAACACCACTGGGGACTAAAAAAAATAGTTGGACTTATCGGCAAATAGAAACAATTGCAAAATGTTATGATTTTTCTTTAACAGACACTATTAAAACAATTCCACCAAAAGCAATGCAAATCATTTTAAAAGGAAGTCAGGAAAAATTTAAAATTCTCTCGACTTCACTTGGATTGACAAGAACTTATAAAATTGATTTTGAAGGGTTGGAAAATTATTTAGAATCTTCTTATGAAGAAGCTGCTACTGCAAGTATTAAAAGATGGGCAGCATCCTATATGGATAGTTATAATTGTACAACATGTAATGGTTCACGTTTAAAAAAAGAAGCTCTTCATTTTAAATTAAATAATAAAACAATTTCCGATTTGGTATCAATGGACCTAAAAGATTTATATGAATGGATTGCTGATCTTTCTAATAATTTAAGTGAAAACGAAAAGAAAATCGGATCGGAAATTATAAAGGAAATTCTTGTTAGATTACAATTTTTATTAGATGTAGGTCTACAATATTTACAACTTAATCGTTCATCAAAGTCTCTTTCAGGTGGTGAGGCACAGCGTATTAGATTAGCTACACAAATTGGCTCACAATTGGTAGGGGTATTGTATATACTAGACGAACCCAGCATAGGTCTTCACCAAAGAGATAATGATAGATTAATTAATTCCCTAATTGCCTTAAAAGACCTAGGGAATTCTGTACTGGTTGTAGAACACGATAAAGAGATAATGCTTCGTGCGGACCATCTTATTGATATTGGTCCTTTTGCCGGAAAAAATGGTGGAGAAATCATTTCGCAAGGAACTCCAAATAGTATATTAAAAGAAGATACTTTAACCTCAAAATACCTCAATAATAGTCTACAAATAGAAATTCCAGATAACAGAAGAACAGGTAAAGGAACTAAATTAACTTTATCAGGTTGCACTGGTAATAATCTTAAAAATATAACAGTTGATTTCCCTCTGGGTTTAATGATTGGTGTTACTGGTGTTTCTGGTAGTGGTAAATCAACTTTAGTCAACGGGACCCTATATCCAATTTTAAATGCTCATATTTTCAATGGCGTTAAAGTTCCACTTCCTTATAAAAAAATTTCAGGCCTAGAATACATTGATAAAGTTGTAGATATTAATCAAAGTCCTATTGGAAGGACACCCAGAAGTAATCCAGCTACATATTGTGGTGTTTTTAGCGAAATTAGAAGTTTATTTACTCTTACGCCTGAAGCACAAATTAGAGGATATAAGCCTGGGAGATTTAGTTTTAATGTAGTAGGAGGACGTTGTGAAACGTGTCGAGGTGGAGGCATGAAAGTTATTGAAATGAACTTTTTACCTGATGTTTATGTAGAATGTGAAAGTTGTCAAGGGAAAAGATTTAATAGAGAAACACTTGAGATACGTTACAAAGGAAAATCAATTTCTGATGCTCTAAACATGTCAATAAATGAAGCCTGTTCTTTTTTTAAATCTATTCCTAAAATATATCGAAAAGTAAAAATGATTCAAGATGTAGGTTTAGGATATATTACCTTAGGGCAATCATCCACTACCCTATCTGGTGGTGAAGCCCAACGTATAAAATTAGCTAGTGAATTGTCTAAAAAAGATACAGGAAATACCTTATATATATTAGATGAACCTACTACTGGTCTTCATTTTGAAGATATTAGAGTTTTACTAGACGTACTAGATGTTCTAGTAGAAAAAGGAAATACTGTCCTTATTATAGAACATAATTTAGATGTTATCAAGCATGTGGATCATATAATTGATATTGGACCTGAGGGGGGGCGTTATGGTGGAGAATTAATTTGTAGTGGCACTCCCGAAGAAATAATCGAAAACTCTAAAAGCCATACCGCAATCTTCCTTGAGAAAGAATTTCAACAACACCTAAAACCTTCTTTATTATGAAAACAAATCAAAATAAAAACTGGAATAAAATAAAAACAAACGATTCCTGGGCACTTTTCAAAATAATGAGTGAGTTCGTTGAAGGTTATGAGAAATTAAGTGCTATAGGACCTTGTATTTCGATATTTGGATCTGCTCGTACCCCAGAAGATCATCCTACATATAAATTAACAGTAGAGATAGCTGAAGCAATAAGTAAATCTGGCTATGGTATAATTAGTGGTGGTGGTCCTGGAATCATGGAAGCAGCGAATAGAGGTGCTCAGAAAGGTGGGGGTGCTTCCGTTGGATTAAACATTAATCTACCATTTGAACAATATAGCAATCCTTATATTGATCAAGATAAATTAATTGATTTCCATTACTTTTTTGTTCGTAAAGTTATGTTTGTGAAATACGCTCAGGGTTTTGTTGTCATGCCAGGAGGAGTTGGTACTTTAGATGAATTATTTGAAGCTTTTACACTAATTCAGACTTCTAAAGTGGCTAAATTTCCAATTATACTTGTTGGGACAATATATTGGAGTGGTTTAGTTTATTGGTTAAAAAACACTTTGTTGAATGAAAAAAATATTAGTCCAGAAGATATTGAGCTGCTTGAGATAGTCGATAGTGCTGAAGAAGTTATGGATTGTTTAGATCGTTTTTATAGTAACAATAATTTTAAACCTAATTTTTAATGCTGAAGTTAATTGTTTCTAACAATATTTTTAGTTGGCTTTTTGTGCTAGGATTTTTGGCATCAAACCTAGGGGCTCAAGAAATAGACTATTCAATTGATGCAACTTTAAATATTAAAGAGAAAAGTATTGAAATAAGTCAACAAATAAATTTTACAAATCCAGGCAAAGAAAGAACCAACATTCTTTATTTACAGGATTGGATTAATGCCTACAGAGATACTGAAACACCGTTAGCTAAAAGATTTTCTGAAGATTTTAATAGAAAATTTTATTTATCACCTAAAAGTAAATTAGGATTTACCCAGATTGACACTATTAAAGGAATTGATTATTCATTAGAATGGAATCGAATTGAAAAACAACCTGATATCATTAAAATTGTTTTACCTAAATTTCTAGAACCAGGCGAAACCACTACCCTCTTTCTTTCATATGTGATAAAAATTCCAGACAGCAAGTTCACAGGTATGGGGATTAATGATAATGGACGAGTGTATTTAAATCATTGGAACATTTCAGTTGCACCGTTTATAAAAGGTTCTTGGTTATTAACTAGTAATTTAGATTTGAATGATTTCAGTGGAAATCCGGCAAACTATGTAATTACTTGGCACTACCCCAAAAACTATTTTTTAAATAGCAACTTATTGGAAACAGAAACTACAGTTGATGGTGTTAATAAACATAGTATTTTCAATGATAACAGAAGAATACAAGCCGATTTTGTTTTTGACACTACCAATTATTTTACAACGATTAAACTAGAAAATGGTAAAGAAGTTATTACCGATTTACTGCCTCCAGATAAAAATGCAATTAAATTAAAAAACACCTTAGAACGAATTATTCAATATGCTGATACCATATTTACTCCATTTCCAAACGAAAAGGTGATGATTTTAAAATCAACTTATGATAAAAACCCTTTTTATGGTTTAAATCAATTACAAACAACAGTTAAAATATCTAAGAACAAGAACATTGATATCAAGTTTTTTTCAGAAACTTTTTTTTATGAGATTAAATTTTTAAAAGCATATTTTGGAAGGTATCTAAATCAAAATTTACTTATTGACAAACGAAAATATCATTGGATAATAGGGGGAATTCAGACTTATGCTATGATAAAATATATTGAAGAATTTTATCCAGAAGAAAAAATGCTAGGAAGTCTTGCTGATTTCAAAATATTAAACCTTAAACTTCTCAATAACTATAGTGCTTCTAAAATAAAGTTTAACGATGCATATGAGTTTATTTATGAGTTTGTAGAGCATTCAAATATTCATCAAACAGACAAATTATCAAAAGATAAGCTTAGTAAGTTTAATGAAAAAATAGGAAGTCCAAACCATGTAGGTGTTGGATTACGATATATTGAAACTTCTCAACAAACAAATTGGCTACCAGGAATTATTAAAATATATTTATCTTCAAATGGATCAATAGATTTTGAAGAATTACTAAGAAGTGGTGATCAAAATATCGATTGGTTTTTGAAGGATTACTTAGGGAAAAGAAAATCTTTTGACATTAAAATCAGAGGTCTTGAAAAATTAAATGATTCTATTCGTTTTAGTGTTATTAGTAGAGATCAGCGAAAAATACCTGTTTTGGTTGGCTTAATAAAAAATGATAAGGTTATCAAGAAACAATGGGTAACATTAGGAAAAAGTGACACAATAATAACTTGGGAGCAAAAAAAAGCAGATTTTATCGCAATAAACCCTTATATAAATTTCCCAGAAGGGATTAAATCAAATAACTGGAGACCAATCAATACTCCTTTGGGAATAAAACCGTTAAAATTTACCTTAATTAAAGATTCTGAAAATCTAAAAAGGGAGCAGATTTTGTTTCATCCCGTCTTTGACTTTAATATTTATGATGGAATTACATCGGGAATTCGTTTTTATAATAGTCATATTAAAAATAGAGCTTTTGAATTTGATTTTCATCCACAATACTCCTTTGTTGAAAAAGACTTTGTTGGCTTTTTTAAAATAGATTACAAGTTGTTCAAAGCAGAAAGTAAAAATTACCTTACTCGTTTTAGGGTCTCTGGCAGTAGTTTTCATTACGATTCTAATTACCGTTACTCTGTATTAATCCCCTCTATAACTTGGTCTTTTAGGCCAAGAAATATTAGAGCCAATAAAAGACAGTACCTTCTATTGGCTTGGTATAATGTGTTTAGGGAAAAATCTCCTAATGTTATTTCTAACCCTGATTATAGTATTCTTAATTTACGCCATATTTTAACTAGAAATAATACCATTGATTATTTTAGTACACATACAAACATAGAATTATCCAATACCTTTAGTAAAATTCAATTTACTGGAGAAGTTCGTAAACTGTTTTCAAGCGGAAGACAACTAAGTGCAAGATTATTTGCAGGAAAATTTTTATGGCACAACGCATTAGAAAATCAATTCTTTGATTTTAATTTAAATCGTCCTTCAGACTATCTTTTTCAATATAGATATCTAGGACGTTCTGAAACTGCTGGGATTTATAGTCAGCAATTTATTCCCGCAGAAGGAGGGTTTAAATCAATTTTTGCACAATCAACTGCTAATGACTACATGGCTTCCCTAAACATTTCTATGGGAGTTTGGAAATGGATAGAATTGTATGGAGATATTGGAGTATTAAAAAACTATAATTTAGATGCTAATGCATATTTCGATTCAGGAATTAAATTAAATTTTAGTCCTGATTATTTAGAAATATATCTACCCATTTTTTCGTCTAATGGATTTGAATTCATGCAACCAAAATTTGCTGCCAAAATCCGTTTCAATTTAGATCCAAGCTTTAGTACTCTTACCAGTTTGTTTACCCGTAAGTGGTTTTAAACTAAATATTTATAAATTTAAATAAAGGATCAACTTGTTTTGGACTTAGAAAACCACGTTATTTTTTGTAATTTTGCATAATCGTATGATAAGCCAAAAACTAGAAGAAGATCATAAAATTAATTTTACTGCCTTCAAAAAACAGGTATTAGAAGATTATAAAATAGCTGTTTTGAGCAGACAATGTAGTCTTTTAGGGAGACGTGAAGTATTTTCTGGAAAAGGTAAGTTTGGAATTTTTGGAGATGGTAAAGAATTACCTCAACTTGCAATGAACCGTTTTTTTAAAAATGGAGATTTTAGATCAGGATACTATCGAGATCAAACACTTTTATTCGCCCAGGGACTTCTTACTGTTGAAAATGTTTTTGCAGCTTTATATGCAGATTTAGATATTGAACGCGAACCCATGTCAGGTGGACGACAAATGGGAGGTCATTTTGTCACAGCAAGTAGAGATAAAGAAGGAAATTGGCTAAGTGTAATTGACCAAAAAAACCATAGTGGTGACATCTCTCCCACTGGATCCCAAATGCCCCGCCTTTTAGGATTAGCACAAGCCTCAAAGGTGTACCGAAATCTTAAGACCCACAATGATGATTTGTTTTCGAAAAACGGAAACGAAATTGCTTGGGGAACTATTGGAAATGCAAGTACTAGTGAAGGTATGTTTTTTGAAACACTTAATGCAGCAGGTGTAATGCAAGTACCTATGGTTATAAGCGTTTGGGATGATGAATATGGCATCTCCGTATCTAATAAAGATCAGACAGTCAAAGAAAGTATTTCAGAAGCTTTAAAAGGATTTCAGAGAACAGATGATACTACTGGTTTTGAGATAATTACTGTAAAAGGATGGGATTATTTAGCATTAATTGAGGCCTACCAATTTGCTTCAAAAGTAGCACGAAAAGATCATGTTCCAGTATTGGTTCATGTAACTGAATTAACGCAGCCTCTTGGTCACTCTTCCTCAGGTTCTCATGAACGTTATAAATCAAAAAAGCGTCTTGATTGGGAAAAGAAATACGATTGTAATTCTAAAATGAGGTCCTGGCTAATTACTGAAGGTTTTGCAAAAGAAAGTGAATTAATTCAAATAGAAAATAACGCAAAAAAAAGTGTACAAGCTTCAAGAAGAAAAGCTTGGAGTGATTACACAACTCCAATTTTAAAAGAGAAACAACAACTACTTAATTTTTCAGATGTTTTAAAGTCAAGTACACATAACGATACCCAACTTCATGTTATATTTTCTACTTTAGATGAAACACTTGATTTAGGATATAAGGATATTATCTCTGCTGGAAGAAAAATCAATATATTACTAGCTAAATATCCTGATGCACAAGCAAAAGAGTTCCGAAATTGGTTAAAAAAACTTACCTCCTATGTAAGTGAACGAATTTCATCACATTTATACACTGTTTCAAAAAAAGATTTACTTGATTTTAAAGTAACACCAATAAAATTTAATAAAAATAGTACTCCAGTAGATGGACGTGTAGTTATTAGAGATAATTTTGAGGCACTTCTTAAAAAACATGATAATCTCTTGATTTTTGGTGAAGATGTTGGGAAAATTGGAGATGTAAATCAAGGATTAGAGGGATTACAAAATAAATTTGGATCACTAAGAATTTCAGATACCGGAATCAGAGAAGCTACTATCGCAGGACAAGGAATAGGCATGGCATTGCGAGGGCTTCGTCCTATTGCAGAAATTCAATATTTAGATTACATCCTATATTGTATTCAAATTTTGAGTGATGATTTAGCTTCAATGAATTACCGTACTATTGGAAAACAAATTGCTCCATTAATAATTCGAACTAGAGGACATCGCTTAGAAGGAATTTGGCATTCTGGCTCACCTATGGGAGGTATGATTCATTTGTTGCGTGGTATACATATTCTAGTTCCTAGAGACATGACCCAAGCTGCAGGATTTTATAATACTTTACTTCAAATTGAACAACCTGCCATTGTTATTGAATGTTTAAATGGCTACAGGCTTAAAGAAATTCCTCCTTCAAATCCTGGAGAATTCACATTAGCTCTTGGAAGAATAGAGATTTTATCGGAAGGAGCTGATATTACAGTAGTTTCATATGGGTCTACACTTAGAATAGTAGAGGTAACAGCAAAGCGATTAAGACAGATTGGAATTCATGTAGAAGTAATTGATATTCAATCCTTAATACCATTTGATTTAAATGAAGATATTCGAGATAGTATTACAAAAACAAATCGATTATTAATCGTTGATGAAGATGTTCCAGGCGGTGCTTCTTCATATATATTGCAACAACTTATTGAAAAACAAAATATCTTCTCATTATTAGATTGTGCTCCTAAACTTTTATCAGCAAAAAGTCACCGTCCAGCATATGGAGGTGATGGTGATTATTTTTCAAAACCGTCTGAAGATGATGTTTTTGAAGCTGTTTATAATATTATGCATGAGGCTAATCCATTTGAATTTCCAATATGACTATAATGTAAAAAGCTTAATAAGTAATTCTTCTAAAATGCTTTTTGAATCATTATTGACACCTTCAATTCCTTTACTTTTTAAATCAGCTTCTAATACATGTTTCAACCCAATTGTTATCTGTCGCATTGTTAGTCGACTCGCAGCAGCTTTATAATCATTTATAAAATAAGGGTTAACAGCTATTACAGATGCTACGTTAGACTGATTTTTTAATCCCTTAAGAATAAGAAGCTTCTGAAAGTAATTATGCAATGTCGAAAGTGTTAATGTAAGTGGTTGGTTTTTTGGGTTTCTATAAAAATATTGAATAATTTGAAAAGCTTTTGAAAATTGTCCTAATCCAATAGCTTTTTGAAATTCAAAATTATTAAACTCTTTACTAATTCCAACATGAGATTCTATGTGTTCATCAGTAATGATTTCTCCATCATTTACAACAAGCTTAAGTTTAATCAATTCATTATTAAGAGTACTTAGATCAGCCCCAATGAATTCAGATAATATTACAGCAGCTTTTGGATCAATTAAAAGATTTAATTGATTGGCTTGGTTATTCACCCAAGGAACTATTTGATTATCGTAAAGAGGTTTTACTAATAAAACTTCTCCTATTTTGAGTGCTGCTTTATAAAACTTCCTGGTTTTATTAAAGACTTTATTTTTATAATTTAAAATGACAATACTATGAGGCATTGGATTTTCCAAATAAGAAATCAATTCGTCCAAGAGTTCTTTCCTTATGAATTGCGCTTCTTTAATTATCACAACGTTGTATTTTGCAATCATAGGATAACGTTTAGCCGTCTCAATAATGTCAGAGGGTACAATCTCTTTTCCATAAAAATAAGTACAATCAAAGTCTTTAGATTCTTCTTTAACCAATTTGCTAATTAGTGCATCTGTGATTGCGTCAATAAAAAATCCTTCAGTCCCTGCCAATAAATAAAATGGAGAAAACTGGTTTTTTTCAATCTTTGAAAGTAGCGTAAAGAACTCTTTCATCTTAAAAATTTATTGCATTTTTACAACATGGAAAAACTTAACTTTCCCAACTGTAATGTATTAATCAAAAATAAGGAAAATAAATCCTTTATTTTTGATCGTGTTCGTAAAAAATGGTTGATATGTACTAAAGAAGAATGGGTACGTGTTCATTGTGTAAATTTTCTTATTGAAACCAAAGGATATCCAGCTTCTTGGATTTTAATTGAAAAGGAGATTAAGGTATATGAAACAAAAAAACGTTTTGACATAGTAGTCTCAAGTCTAAGAGGAGAAAATCACATTCTTATTGAATGTAAAGCCCCTTCTATTTCAATTACTCAAGAGACATTTGACCAAATTGCACGATATAACCTTTCTATAAAGAGCAGATTTTTAATGGTAACAAACGGTTTTGATCATTACTTTTGTCAAATGGACTATAAGAATAAACGATATAGTTTTTTAAAAGACTTGCCAAATCATATATCCATCTCATGAAGTCATTAGCAGTAGTTGTACTTAATTATAATGGGATTAAATTACTAGAAAAATTTTTGCCTAAAGTTGTTGATTATAGCCCTGAAGCGCATGTAGTTATTATAGATAATGCCTCAACTGATGGATCTGTGCCGTGGATCAAAATGAATCATCCTAGTATTCAATGTATTACTTTATCTCAAAATTTTGGCTATGCAAGTGGTTATAATAAAGGGTTAAAAGAAGTTAAAGCCGAAATATATTGTTTGCTTAATTCAGATGTTCTAGTGACTAAAAACTGGCTTCCTCCTTTACTAAATCATTTTAACTCAAATGCAGATACAGGAATTTTACAACCACATATTTTAGACTACAATAAACCTACACATTTTGAATATGCTGGAGCAGCAGGTGGCTATATTGATGCTAATGGATTTCCTTTTTGTAGAGGAAGAATTCATTCAAATATTGAAAAAGATTTCGGACAATATGATTTGCCAAAAGAAGTTTTTTGGGCAAGTGGAGCCTGTTTCTTTATTCGTAGTAAACTATTTTGGAATCAAAATGGATTTGATGATTCTTTTTTCGCACACCAAGAAGAAATAGATTTATGCTGGCGAGTTTTTAATGCAGGATATAAAACAATGGCATTAGGTGCATCTAAAGTCTACCATGTGGGAGGTGCAACATTAGGAACCTCTACCCGTAAGGTTTTTCTAAATCACAGGAATTCACTCTGGATGCTAACAAAAAATTTACCTCTTGAAAAATTAGCTTGGAGAATTTTTAGGAGATTATTTTGGGATGGTATAATTGGCATTTATTATCTGTTTAATTTAAAGTTTAATTTTTCGTTAGCAATCATTAAGGCTCATTTTGCGTTTTACAGAAGATTTAAATCAATAAAGACAAAATCTAACATATCCATTAAAAAAGAAAATTACTTTTACACAAATAATATTATATTATCATTTATAAAGGAGAAAAAATTAATTTTTAAGGATTTGAATACAGAATAGAATATTTTCATTTAATTTGCATTATATAAAATTATAAACTATAAAAATATTATGAAGAAAGCAATCGCTTTAGTGATCTCAGTTATATTATTATCATCTTGTGTATCACAAAAAAAATTCACGGAACTTGAAGAATTACAACAAAACACAAAAAATCTACTAGATTCTGCAACAGTTAAACTAAACTCTTGCGATGAGGAAAAAGAAGTTGCAATGGCAACATTAAAATCTTTACAAGAACAAAACAACTTTTTGACCTCCAATAACCAAGACTTAATTAGTAATATTGGAAATCTTACTACCCTTTCACAAAAAGGCGCTGAAAACCTTGAAATGTCTCTTGAAAGCATGAAAGAAAAAGATGTTCGCATTCAACGTATGCAAGATGCAGTTACCAAAAAAGATTCAGTAACCCTTGCATTAGTTACGAGTCTTAAAGGAGTTTTAGGTAATATGAGCGATGAAGACATTGAAATTAATGTTGAAAAAGGTGTTGTTTATGTTTCAATTTCAGATAAACTATTATTTAGGAGTGGAAGCTATACTGTAACTTCTCGCGCTAAAGAAGTACTCGGGAAAGTTGCAACTGTAGTTAACAACAAGCCAGAACTTGAGTTTATGGTAGAAGGCCATTCTGATAATGTCCCAATTAAAGCAGATGGTATTATTGATAACTGGGATCTTTCTGTTAAAAGAGCAACCGCAGTTGTTCGTATACTTGAAAAAGACTTTGGTGTTGCTCCTGCTCGCATGACTGCTGCTGGTAGAAGTTACTTCGTTCCAGTAGCAGACAATGATACTTCTTCAAACAGAGCTAAAAATAGACGTACTAGAATTATCGTACTTCCTAAATTAGACCAGTTTTATAGTATGATAGAACAAGGAATGGAAGCTGCAAAATAATAAATATAAGACCCATATTTAAAAGGCTATATCCATAATATAGCCTTTTTTTATGAACAATTTTAAAGTAAATAAAAACCTAAAATAACTTTAGAATCTCTGATTTTAAACTCATTGATTAGGACTTAATATTAAGTTTAGCAAATCGCAGAAGAAGATTTTTAACTCCAAACCCTTTGAAGGCAATGGCAGCTTTTTTATCAGCTCCTTCGCCTTCTATTTTTTGAACTATACCCTTACCAAATCTTGTATGCTCTACCTCCATACCTTCTAATAGGGTAATCTTATCCAAAGATACTCCAGTTAAATTAGGCTCAATTTTACGTAATTTTTTTAGCTGAGTAATTGTGGGTGCTGTATTTAACTTAACCGGGGTCTTAACGGGTTTCTTAGGAGAATTAAGTTGAGTTGGTTCTCCAAAAATAGATGTATTAATAAGTGGTTTATAATTGTATGTGTCTTTTGGAATAATATGATTAACATACTGGCTTTCAATTTCTTCAATGAAACGACTGGGCTCTGCATCTATTAATTTTCCCCACCTGTACCTTGATAAGGAATAGGAAAGAAAAGCACGTTCTTCTGCTCGTGTTAAGGCAACATAAAATAAGCGACGTTCTTCTTCTAATTCTGATCGTGTATTTAAACTCATTGCAGAAGGAAATAAGTCCTCTTCTAGTCCAACAATGAATACATAGGGAAACTCTAATCCCTTTGCAAGATGTATTGTCATTAAAGCAACTCTATCACTATTAGGATCATCATCTTTGTCTAAGTCAGTAGCCAAGGCAATATCCTCTAAAAATTCAGTTAAACTTCCTGTGGCATCTGCTAACTCCTCTTGTCCTTCAGTAAAATCTCGAATTCCATTTAATAGTTCTTCAATATTTTCTATTCGTGCAATGCCCTCGGGGGTAGCGTCTTTTTTAAGCTCTTGAACCAATCCAATTTTCTTAGTTATCAAATCGGTAATCTCAAATGCATTTAAGTTTTCGTTTTCAATATGAAATCGTTGCATTAAGGTGGTGAAATTCATTAACTTTAAAAGTGTTCCTGCATTTACTGGAATGTTTAATTCTTTGGCACGTGATACGGTTTCAAAAAGGGTTAAATTATGTTCTTTAGATGCTACCACTAATTTATCAATAGTCGTCTGTCCTATTCCTCTGGGAGGGTAATTAATGATTCTCTTTAAGCTTTCCTCATCTTTAGGGTTAACTACAATTCTTAAATAAGCTAATACATCTTTAATTTCCTTTCGTTGATAAAATGAAAGACCACCGTAAATTCGGTATGGAATATCTCTTTTTCTTAGCGCATCTTCCATAGCCCTTGACTGGGCATTAGTTCTATATAAAATAGCAAAATCTGCATTTTTTCGTTGTTCTTGCATTTTAAAATCAAAAATAGATGAAGAGACATGCCTTCCTTCCTCTGAATCTGTTGCAAGTCGATTTATCTGGATAGACTCTCCTTGGGAGTTTGAGGTCCAAACAACTTTATCTATTTTAGTTTGATTGTGGCTGATAATAGAATTAGCAGCATTTACAATTGTTTTAGTAGATCGATAATTTTGTTCTAAACGATAAAGTGCAACATCATCATAATCTTTCTGAAAATTAAGAATGTTATTAATGTTTGCGCCTCTAAAAGCATAGATACTTTGCGCATCATCTCCAACAACACATATGTTTTGATAACGGTCCGACAAAGCTCTTACTATTAAATATTGAGAATGATTAGTATCTTGATACTCATCTACCAATATATAACGGAAGCGATCTTGGTATTTGGCTAAGACTTCTGGATAACGATTTAACAATTCATTTGTTCGAAGTAATAAATCGTCAAAATCCATGGCACCTGCTTTAAAGCATCTTTCGACATATTCTTTGTAAATCACACCCATTTTAGGGCGTCTAGACATAGCGTCTGCTTCTTTCAAATCTCCGTCATTAAAGTATGCCTTTACAGTGATTAAACTATTTTTAAAAGCCGATATCCGGCTTCGAACCTGCTTGTATTTGTAAATATCTTTTTCTAAACCTAATTCTTTGATAATAGCAGAAATTAAACGGTCAGAATCTTGAGTGTCATAAATAGTGAAATTGGAAGGAAATCCTAATTTATCTGCTTCCTGTCTTAATATTCTTGCAAAAACAGAGTGAAAAGTGCCCATCCATAAATTTTTGGCCTCTCCCTCCCCAACAAGGTCTCCAATTCTTGCTTTCATTTCTCGGGCCGCTTTATTTGTAAATGTCAAAGCTAAAATAGAGAAGGAGTCTACCCCGGAAGCCATCAAATGGGCAATTCGGTAGGTAAGAACTCTTGTTTTTCCAGAACCTGCACCTGCAATAACAATTAGTGGTCCTTCTTTGTGTAAAACAGGTCCACGTTGAGCTTCATTTAAGGCATCAATATATGTAATATTTGTGTTTTTCATAGGGACATTAAAAGTAGGTATTTCCTTATTTTGTTATTCCATTCTATAAATTAATTATAAACATCTATATTTAAAAAAAAAATTGAAACATTTATCACTCCTCAACTCAATCGCATTATTAATCGCAATAACTGGCATTAATGGACAAATAAAAGATGCTAACTTTGATGATTTAGAACCAAAGTTAATTGAATGGAGGCATCATCTCCATCAAAATCCAGAACTCTCCAATAGAGAGTTTAAAACAGCTGAATATATTAGCTCATACCTAAAATCACTAGGCATTGAGGTTCTGACTGGAGTAGCGCATACTGGTGTGGTGGGTATTATTAAAGGAAACCATCCTGGAAAAGTAGTAGCACTCCGAGCAGATATGGATGCGCTCCCTGTTACAGAAAGAAATAATTTGGCCTTTAAGTCTGAGGTTGTATCGACTTTTAATGGAAAAAAAACAGGCGTTATGCATGCATGTGGTCATGATGCACACGTTTCAATTTTAATGGGTGTAGCTAAGGTATTAACTCAAAATAAGGATTTTGCTGGAACAGTAAAACTTATTTTTCAGCCTGCAGAAGAGGGTCCGCCTCCCGGAGAAGAAGGTGGAGCTAGATTAATGGTAAAAGAAGGAGTTTTAGAAAACCCAAAAGTAGATGCGATTTTTGGATTGCATATTAGATCAGGATCACATGTAGGTAAAATAACTTACAAACCAGGAGGAATGTTAGCATCCTCTCAGCGTTTTGTTATAAATGTTAAAGGAAAACAAGCACACGGCTCAACCCCTTGGCAAAGTATTGATCCTATTGTTGTTAGTGCACAAATTATCAATGGTCTACAAACATTAATAAGCCGTGAATCCGAATTAACAAAAGAAGGAGCTGTAATTACCATAGGTTCTATTCATTCTGGTATTCGCTTTAATATTATTCCCGAACATTTAGAAATGGTAGGTACCATTCGTACGTTAGATAAAGAAATGAAAGAATTACTTCGCAAACGAATGAATGAAATGGTCCCCTCAATTGCAAAAGCATACAGAGCGGAAGCAACATTAGACATTCAAGACGGCGCAGATGTTACGTTTAATCATTTAGCACTTACCAAACAAATGCTTCCAACTCTTGAAAGAGCTGCAGGAAAAGCTAATGTAAATCTTATGGATGCTCTCACATTGGCAGAAGATTTTTCGTATTTTCAAAATGAAATTCCTGGTTTCTTTTTCTTTTTAGGAGGCACGCCACTTGATATGAAAGAAAGTGATGCTCCTTCGCACCATACCCCGTCATTTATTATTGATGATTCATCAATGAAATTGGGGGTAAAAACACTTTGCAACCTAGCCTTAGACTATTTTAAAAATTAGCATCAAGTTTTACGATATATGGATGTCATGCACACGGCAATTGAATACCTTAAAGGAGTAGGCCCTGAAAGATCTCGTTTACTTAAAGAAGAGCTTAATATCCAAACATATCAAGACCTTCTTCATTTTTTTCCAAATAGATATATTGATCGAAGTAAATTCTATCCCATTAATCAACTTCCCAATACTAGTGTGGAGTTTCAAATTAAAGGAATTGTAACCTCTATTGACCTCATAAAACAAAAACGAGGAAAACGAATGGTTGCTAACTTTCAAGACGAAACTGGCAACATGCAACTTGTATGGTTTCGTGGCTATCAATGGATAAAAGAAGGACTTAAAATCAATCAACCTTATGTAATTTTTGGACGTATTAACTGGTTTAATGGTCAACCTAGCATGCCTCATCCAGAAATGGAACTTGAAAGTGTTTTCAAGCAAGGCCTTAAAGCAGTATTTTACCCTATCTACAGATCTACAGAGAAATTAATCAACAAGGGAGTTTCACAGCGAGTAGTCCAAAAACTAGTCGCTAATTTACTAGAGAAAAAGTCTGATTTATCGGAAACTCTCCCCCCCTACTTACTCAATCATTTTAAATTAATTTCAAAAAAAGAAGCTTTACATCAAGTGCACTATCCCGATAATCAGAATACATTAGCAAGAGCTCAAGCTCGCCTAAAGTTCGAAGAGTTTTTTTATATGCAATTACAATTGATTTTAAAAAATCATCAGCGAAAACAAAAAATTAAAGGTCATTCGTTTGCAGAAGTAGGACCTGTGTTTAAAAATTTCTTTAAAAATTATTTACCATTTACTCTTACAGGGGCTCAAAAAAGAGTCATAAAAGAAATAAGAACTGATCTTGGATCTGGACGTCAAATGAATCGACTACTTCAGGGGGATGTAGGCTCTGGAAAAACAATTGTGGCCTTACTTTCAATGCTTATAGCCATAGACAATGATTTTCAAGCTAGTTTAGTTGCACCCACTGAAATACTAGCGCAACAACATTTTCAATCTCTAAGTACACTTTTGAGAGGAACAGATGTACGATTTGCTTTGCTTACTGGGAGTAGTACAAAAAAAGAAAGAATTGTGATTCATGAAGAATTAGAAAAAGGGAGTTTAGCAATTTTAATTGGTACGCATGCAATTTTTGAAGAAAAAGTACAGTTTAAAAATTTAGGTCTAGCTATAATAGATGAACAACATCGTTTTGGAGTAGCCCAACGCTCAAAACTATGGCATAAAAATAAAATTCCCCCTCATGTACTTGTCATGACAGCAACTCCAATTCCAAGAACGTTAGCAATGAGTATTTATGGAGATTTAGATAGCTCAGTTATTGACAGCCTTCCGCCTGGAAGAAAGCCAATCAAAACATTACATCGATTTGACAATAATCGCCTCAATGTTTTTGCTTTTATTAAAGAACAAATTAAACTTGGTAGACAAGTTTATATTGTATATCCATTAATTCAAGAATCTGAAACATTAGATTATAAAGATTTAATGGATGGTTACCAAAGTATTAGCAGAGATTTCCCTAAACCTGAATATCAAATTAGTATTGTTCATGGAAAAATGAAATCTGACGACAAGGCTTATGAAATGGAGCGTTTTGTAAAAGGAAAAACACAAATAATGATTGCAACAACAGTAATTGAGGTTGGCGTAAATGTTTCTAATGCCTCGGTTATGGTTATTGAAAGTGCTGAGCGATTTGGACTTTCACAACTTCATCAACTTCGTGGTAGAGTTGGACGAGGATCTGATCAAAGTTACTGTATTTTAATGAGCGGATCTAAACTTTCAGAAGAAGGGAAAACAAGACTACAAACAATGGTAAAAACTAATGATGGCTTTGAAATAGCTGAAGTAGATTTGCGCCTCCGCGGACCCGGAAATCTAATGGGCACTCAACAAAGTGGAATTTTAGAGCTTAAAATAGCAGATGTAATAAAAGATAGTTCTCTCCTTAAAGTCGCACGAGACACTGCGCAACAAATAATAAAAAAAGATCCTAATTTTATAGGACTAGAACATCAGGTTATTAAACGTACTCTTTCATCCCTAAAAATTGATTCTAATATTTGGAATTTCATAAGTTAAAAAGGACAGAGAGATTCTTATATTTGTATTTCTAATTAGAAAAAAATACTCCTTGAAAATATCATATAATTGGTTGCAACAGTTTATTAAGACAGACCTTTCCATCGATAAAATCTCAGAACTATTAACCGATTTAGGACTTGAAGTAGAGGGATCAAATGCCTTTGAAAGTATTAAAGGAGGTTTAAGAGGTGTTCTTGTGGGAGAAGTAATTTCCTGTGAGCAACATCCAAATGCAGACCGATTAAAAATCACTGAAGTTAATCTTGGAAATGACAACATTGTGCCTATTGTTTGTGGAGCTCCTAACGTAGCCAAGGGACAAATGGTCTTAGTCGCTACAGTAGGAAGTGTATTACAAATGAAAGATGGAAATGAATTGACCATCAATAAAAGCAAAATAAGAGGTGAAGTAAGTATGGGTATGATTTGTGCAGAAGATGAATTAGGACTTGGAGAAAGTCATGATGGCATCATGGTATTAGATAATAGTAATCATCCTGGTGCTCCAGCAGCTAGTTTGTTTGACGTAGAAGATGACATTGTTTTTGAAATTGGATTAACCCCTAACCGAGCTGATGCAATGAGTCATATGGGAGTAGCACGTGATCTAAAAGCAATTTGCATGTTAAGAGAAATACCTTTTGAATGGAATTTTCCTGAAACATCAAGTTTCCAAAAAGAAAACAATAGCAACCTGATTAAAATTAATATTGAAGACTCAGAAAAGTGTTCTCAGTATTATGGACTGACAATTTCCGGAATAAAAGTAGCACCATCTCCTGCTTGGCTCCAAAATAGATTAAAAGCTATTGGTATCGGACCAAAAAATAATGTGGTGGATGCTACAAATTATGTTTTACATGAACTTGGGCAACCTTTACACGCATTTGATGCTTCTAAAATTTCTGATGAAATTTTAGTAAAAACATGTCCCGACAAAACCTTATTTAAGACCTTAGATGGTATTGAAATAATCTTAGACAAAGAAGATCTCATGATTTGTGATACCATAAAACCACTTTGTATAGCGGGTGTTTTTGGTGGATTAGATTCAGGTGTAACAGATACTACAACATCTATTTTCTTGGAAAGTGCTTATTTTGATCCCATTAGTGTCCGAAAGACCTCAAAACGTCATGGCTTAAATACAGATGCATCTTTTAGGTTTGAAAGAGGTATTGATCCTGAAATGGTGATGACCGCATTAAAAAGAGCAGCTAATTTAATTAAAAATCTATCTGGAGGTACTATAACTTCTGATCTACAATCTTTTACTAAGCAACTAAAGGAAAATCCTCAAATATTTTTAAGCTATGAAACGATTGAACGTACCGTAGGAGAATCCATAAGTAAAAATGATTTAAATGTAATTTTAAATGCACTTGAAATTAAGATAAATAACGTTTCAGATTCAGGAATTGGAATTACCATCCCTCATTTTCGCGTTGATGTTACTAGACCTGCTGATGTAATTGAAGAAATATTACGTGTTTATGGCTATAACAATCTTAAAGAAAAACCCCTACAATATGAAGTAAATCCTCCTTATAAATGGAATGATTCAAATAAATTAGAAGCTGCTGTTGCAAATAAATTAACTGGTAATGGCTTCATGGAAACCATAAACAATTCCTTAACCTCTCCAGATTATACTGCTGATTTTTATTCGCCAATTAAAATAGTGAATCCTTTAGGGAATGATTTATCTAATATGAGACAATCACTTATTTTTAATGCTTTAGAGGTGATCTCTTTTAATTTAAATAGGCAAATTAAAAACCTAAAAATTTTTGAATTTGGAACTATCTATGGAAAAAAGAAAGATTCGTTTATAGAATCTAAGCGTTTAAGTGTTAGTATAGTTGGATCTGTAGTAGAATCACATTGGGAGAATTCAAGCACACCTTCAAATTATTTTTATGGAAAAGGAGTGCTCAATGATTTGTTAGAAAGTCTAGGACTTTTTGGTATTGAATGGCAAGTAACCCCACATCCTCATTTTCATGAAGCTTTTAATATAATCCATCAAAAAAAGAATTTAGGCACCTATGGACTAGTTTCAAAATCATTGAATAAAAAGTTTGGTATTAGTCAAAATGTTTGTTTGGCAGAACTTAATTGGAATGTGATTGTTGATCGTGCCTATACAAATACTTTGACTTATAAAGAAGTTGCTAAATATCCAATGGTTAAAAGAGATTTTGCCTTGCTACTAGATGAAAGTACATCATTTGAAGATTTACAAAAAGTAGCTTTAAATACTAATAAGAAAATCTTAAAAGAAGTCCGCTTATTTGATGTGTATGAGGGTAAAACCCTTGATAAGGGTAAAAAATCATATGGATTAAGTTTTACTTTCCAAGATAAAAACAAGACATTAACAGATAAACAAGTGGATAGGGTTATGAAAGAATTACAGAAAAATTTTGAAAAAGAATTTGATTCTAAATTACGCTAATTACTTATTGATAATAAGTCTTTTTATGCTATGATTTATTATTTTTGTTAAAAATGTTATCGATTTATGAATTTAAATATGCTCCAAAGAACAAACTTAAAAACGGTTTTAGATAAAACTAAAGCCTGTGACTTATCATATGAAGAGCAAAAAAAAGTATTAATAAATTTATATTCTTCTTTTGAAATTAAACTAATAAATGCCTTTAGTATTGATCTTTTAGACCCAAAAAAAATATATCATATAAAACAAATAAAAAAAGTAGCTATTGATTATAGATTACGTTTTTTAGATCTGAAATATTTTAAAAATAATCTTCCAGATTCTGCTCATATTGACATTAAATATTTAGAGAAAATTCATAATACAAAACTAAGTGGTTTTAAAATAATGGCTCCCTCTGTTTTGTTTCGTTTAGAAAAAGCAGATGACCCATTATTATTTGCACCCTTGGGGAATGATTTTTATTATTTAGTTCATAAATGGGGAAATGATTTGCATCCTCTCAGAAAATTAAAGATGTGGCCTTTTAAAAATATATGGACACTGCTTCTATTAATATTGGCAATTAGTTTTATAACTACTGAAATAATGCCCATGACAATGTTTACAAAATCTCCAAGTGTCTCAACTTACTGGATGCTTTTATTTTTTAATTTTAAAGCAATCGCTTCTATTGTTTTGTTTTACGGTTTTTCAATGGGTAAAAACTTTAACCCAGCCATTTGGAATAATAAATATAATAAAACTTGATTACATAATTTATGTTCTCAAATAGCTTTATACACCTTTTTACCGGATCGAGTATTGATGTTATCCTTATTGTTGCATCACTAGAAGAAATTAATATAAATCCTTTAGTAAAAGACGATGGTGAATCAGCTCGTCTAGCAGGTTTTGCTATTCCAGCACCCCCTGTACAACGTGTATTTGTGCATACTGACGAATATAAAAAAGCTGTTAGCATCATAGAGACGCTTTTTTAGTACGTGCGTCATTTTTTTTTATATTTTGCATTATTATAACAATTGAAAACTACTCGTGTAAATGGCACTAGATTTTTTCCACTTAAAAAAATAAAATGAATACAAGTTTTGAGACGCTAGATTACGCTGTTTTTGGAATATACGCTATTGTAATACTAGGAGTCGGATTATGGGTTTCTCGTGATAAAAAAGGAGAAACTAAGAGTGCAGAAGATTATTTCTTAGCCAGTAAATCTTTACCATGGTGGGCTATTGGGGCTTCTCTTATTGCTGCTAATATTTCTGCAGAACAATTTATAGGCATGTCTGGATCTGGATTTGCTGTAGGGTTAGCTATTGCTACCTATGAATGGATGGCTGCATTAACATTAATAATTGTTGGAAAATTCTTTCTCCCAATCTTTATAAAAAAAGGACTTTATACCATACCTGAATTTGTTGAAAAACGTTTTTCAAGCCAACTAAAAACAATTTTAGCTGTTTTTTGGATCGGTCTTTATGTGTTTGTTAACCTTGCATCAGTAATGTATTTAGGAGGTTTAGCGCTTCAAACGATATTAGGAATTGATATGCTAACTGGGGTAATTGGTCTTGCTGCATTTGCTGCAGCTTATTCATTATATGGAGGACTATCTGCTGTTGCCTGGACTGATATAATTCAGGTAGTAGTATTGATATTGGGAGGACTAGTAACTACCTACCTTGCTTTAGATACTGTGTCTGGAGGTCAAGGATTTATAGAGGGTCTTACTACTATCTATCATGCTGTCCCTGAAAAATTCGATATGATTCTTGATCGTTCTAATCCTGAATTCATGAACCTTCCAGGTATAGGAGTTTTAATTGGAGGTATGTGGGTTGCTAATCTATATTATTGGGGGTTTAACCAATACATCATTCAACGAACCCTTGCCGCAAAATCATTAGAAGAATCTCAAAAAGGAATCTTATTTGCAGCTGGATTAAAGATGATTATCCCGATTATTGTTGTAATTCCTGGAATTGCTGCTTATGTAATTGTAAACGACCCTACTCTTCTTGCTTCTCTTGGTGAAGCAGGAGTAAATAATATTCCATCTTCTGGAGCAGCAGATAAAGCATATCCTTGGTTAATGCAGTTTTTACCCACAGGGCTCAAAGGAATTGCAATTGCAGCATTAGCTGCAGCTATAGTGTCTTCTTTAGCGTCAATGTTAAATTCTACAGCTACTATTTTCACAATGGATATTTACAAACAACTAATAAATAAAAATGCTAATGATAAAAAAACAGTTAATGTTGGTCGTATATCTGCTTTGGTGGCTCTAATTATTGCAACAATTATGGCTCCTTTGCTAGGAGGCATAGATCAAGCATTTCAATTCATACAAGAATATACCGGTGTTGTGAGTCCTGGAATTTTAGCGGTTTTTGTGCTGGGACTGTTTTGGAAGAAAACTTCAAATAAAGGTGCAATTTATGGCGCGTTATTATCTATTCCAATTGCATTATTCTTTAAAATTGGTCCAAAAGGATGGATGGCAGAAACTGGGCTAGATTTCTTATTTCCCAAACTACCCTTTTTAGATCAAATGGGATTAACAGCCATATTGTCTATGGTAGTAATTGCCATTGTAAGCTTAAAAGAAAACAAGGATAAAGATGATGCCAAAAGCATTAAACTAGAGAAAGGGATTTTTGTCACCTCCCCTATCTTTAATATTGGATCTTTTGCTTTGTTAATAATCCTATCAGGATTGTATGCCTTTTTCTGGTAAGGCTTATCCTAATAAATAACTTTTTAATTATAAAATTCAACTTATCACTTTCTTTAACAACCCTTGGTTAAATAATAATTATTGTCAGATTTTATCTATGTTATCAAAATGAAGTCAGGTATAATAGCATTTTTAGTCCTAATTTATGGATCATTTCTTTATGGACAGATGTCTCTAACAATAGAAATTGATGAATTTAGAAATCCAAAAGAGGGAAACATTCTTATTGCGATTTTTACAGATCAATTAAATTTTAAAAATGATATATCTCTAAAAAACTGGACTGTTCCAAAGGAAAAACTCATCAAAGGTGTTTTTAAAGAGACTGTAAAACTTCCATTAGGTGAGTATGGAATTGCTATACTTGATGATGAGGACATAAATGGTAAAATGAGTTATAGCTTTTTTGGGATCCCTAAAGAAGGTTATGGTTTTTCAGATTTTAATCATACAGGATTTAAAAAACCTATGTTTTCAGACTTTAAATTTTCAGTATCTGATTCCACTCATTTAATACGTATAAAATTAAGATACTTATAAATTTTTCGAATAGATGAAGTCAAATCAATAGAAAAACTTAGTAGTATTATCCTAACATTTTTTCTCTCAGTTCCCTTATTTTGGTATCAGTCATGTATTCATCAAATGTTGTATGCCTATCAATAACTCCTTTAGGTGTCAATTCGATAATACGAGTTCCTATAGTCTGTGCAAAAGCATGATCACTAGTACTGAACAAAAGGGTACCTTTAAAATTATTCAATGAATTATTGAATGTTGTGATGGACTCTAAATCTAAATGATTGGTAGGCTCTTCTAATAAAAGAACGTTTGCACGTTCCATCATCATTTTAGAGAGCATACAGCGTACTTTTTCACCACCAGATAGAACATTTGACATTTTAAGTGCTTCTTCTCCACTAAAAAGCATTTTTCCCAAAAATCCCCTTAAAAACACTTCCTCACGCTCTTCTTCAGTCTTGGCATATTGTCTTAACCAATCTACTAAGTTCATAGGGTTTTCAAAAAAAGAATCATGATCTAGTGGAAGGTATGCTTGAGAAGTGGTAATACCCCAATCGAAAGAACCAGAATCGGCTTTACGTTCTCCCATGAGTATTGCATAAAGTGCAGAAATTGCTCGTGTGTCTTTTGCATAAATAATTACCTTATCACCTTTTGCTAAATTAAGGTGAACGTTTTTAAATAGAAAAACTCCATCATTTGAAACAGATAGATTTTCAATATTTAAAATTTGATCTCCTGCTTCACGCTCTTGATCATATATAATAGCAGGATATCTTCTGCTTGAGGGTTTAATTTCTTCAATATCTAGTTTGTCAATCATTTTCTTTCTAGAAGTTGCTTGTTTTGATTTAGCAACATTTGCAGAAAACCGAGCAATAAACTCTTGAAGTTCTTTTTTCTTTTCTTCTGATTTTTTATTTTGCTGAGCACGTTGACGAGCAGCCAATTGTGAGGATTCATACCAAAAAGTATAATTGCCTGAAAAGTGATAAATTTTACCAAAATCAATATCTGAAATATGTGTACAAACAGCATCTAAAAAATGACGGTCATGTGAAACTACAATTACTGTATTATCATAATTAGCTAAGAAATCTTCTAACCACATAATCGTGTCATAATCAAGGTCATTAGTAGGCTCATCCATAATCAATACATCTGGATTCCCAAATAATGCTTGAGCCAATAATACACGTACTTTTTGCTTACCATCTAAATCACGCATCAATGAATAATGAAAAACTTCCGGAATCTCTAAGTTTGATAGTAAAGCAGCTGCTTCACTATCTGAATTCCACCCATTCATTTCTTCAAATATTATTTGTAATTCACCTACACGATCACCATCAGAATCAGAAAAATCTTCTTTAGCATATAGCATATCCATTTCAGACTTGATTTTAAAAAGTGAAGTATTTCCTTTTAAAACAGTCTCTAAAACAGGAATTTCATCATAAGCATTATGGTTTTGTTCTAAAACAGAAAGACGTTTTCCAGGTTCTAAAAAAACATTGCCAGAATTTGCATCTTGTTTTCCAGATAGAATTTTTAAAAATGTTGATTTACCCGCTCCATTGGCACCTATTATACCATAACAATTGCCAGAAGTAAAACTAGTATTTACTTCATCAAATAAAACGCGTTTTCCAAACTGAACAGAAAGATTTGAAACTGATAACATAGCTAATAAATTTAGAAATGCAAACTTACATAAATACTCAGCAGAGTTTATGCTTTTTTTTAACTTATGGCTATGACATTTAATCAATTAAAATATTATTTTTGAGTTGTGATACATAAAGTTATTTTAAGAATTCTTCTTATTCTTCTTATTGTTAGTTGCAGTATACCAGACGAAAGAAGTGGCATCTTTTTTGGTGGACAAATTATAAATCCTTCATCCCGCTCCGTTACTTTTTATCAGGGAAATAATGTTATTGAGACACTAAATCTTGATAATAATTTTCGTTTTAAAAAAAGGTTTGATTCAATTGATAGCGGTATATATAAACTGGAACATCTTCCTGAATATCAAACATTATTACTTGAAGAAAAAGACAGTCTTTGGGTTCGGATTAATGCTGCTGCTTTTAATGCTTCCGTGATATTTTCTGGTATTGGTGCATCTAAAAACAACTTTTTAATGGAACTGCTTTTAAAGCATGAAGCAGAAGGGGAATTCTTGTCTTCCAAATATTCTAGCAATAGTGAAGTTTTTACAACTATTTTAGATTCACTGCTTTTAGAAAAAAAGAAGCTATGGATTAAGATGGATATTGCAAACACTCTAACACCTATAGCACAAAAAATAACTCAAGCAGCCTATATATATCATTATGCAACAATTAAAGAACGATATGCTCTTTTGAGAGGAGCTAAATGGGATGAAGAGAAAGATAGTTTGTATTTTGGATATCGTATTTTTTTAAATTTTGGAGATAATGATCTTGCGTTCTTTGATCCCTATATAAATTATATTTTAAATTTTATAAGTCAAAAAGCACTTGACAAAAGCAATTCTTTCTTTAAACAAAAAAAGACAACTGATTTTAACATAAACCGCTTAAAAATTTTAGATCAGATAATTACAGGACCTGTTTTAAGGAATAATTTAGCACGTGCTATTGCTTTTGAAGAAATATTAACATTTGAAAACCATAGTCAGCATGAGCGTTTTTTACAATATTATTCTACGGTAAATAATTCACCCTCCTATTTTACGGAAGTATTAACACTTCATGCTAATATTAATAGAATGGCAAAAAATAAAGTTTTACCAGCAGTTAAACTTCAAAACATTTCTCGAGATACAATAAGTAGTAATAGTTTAGCTTCTAATAAAACTACAGTGTTTTACTTTTGGTCTCAAACGCAAATGAATCATTATCAAAATACCCTAAAGAGATTAAAAAAATTAGAAACAAATAATCCACAACTCCGTTTTGTAGGCATCTGTATTCAGCCTTTTAATACGATGGTTGATCAAGTTCAAGAAATAATGAAAATTAATATTGAAAATCAGTTTGCATTAATTGATTTTGAAAAAGCTAGTGAATTATGGGTGCTAACTCTTCTTAATAAAGCTATTATCATAAATAAAAAAGGAAATATTATAGAAGGTTTTGGTAATTTTTCAGACATAACCTTTGAAACACTTTTAAAAGAGCTCTAGTTACCCTTTTTATAGTCTTCTAAAAACTTAGCCAAACCAATATCCGTGAGAGGATGTTTCAACAAGCCTTTGATAGACGAAAGAGGACCGGTCATTACATCTGCACCAATTTTAGCACATTCAATTACATGCATTGTATGACGAACAGAAGCAGCTAATATTTGTGTTTCAAAGCCATAATTATCGTAAATATCTCTAATTTCTTGAATTAGGTTTAGACCATCTGTAGAGATATCATCCAAACGTCCAATAAAAGGTGACATATAGGTTGCGCCAGCTTTTGCAGCTAATAGTGCTTGGCCAGCAGAAAATATAAGAGTACAGTTTGTTTTTATCCCTTCATCAGAAAAATACTTTAATGCCTTGACGCCATCCTCAATCATAGGGATTTTGACAACTATTTGTGGATGTAAAGCTGCCAATATTTTTCCTTCTTTTACCATACCCTTAAAGTCTACAGAGATTACTTCTGCAGAAACATCACCATCTACAATTTCACAAATATCTATATAATGTTGAATAATATTTTTTTCTCCTGTAATTCCTTCTTTAGCCATTAATGATGGATTAGTAGTTACTCCGTCGAGTACTCCAAGAGATTGTGCTTCTCTAATCTGGTCTAAGTTAGCAGTATCAATAAAAAATTTCATATGTATGATTTATAGTTTGTAATGATTCATGATTAATTTTTCAAATATACGATTTGGAAGAATTCCTTTTAATATTTTAGATAGCTTTTGCATAAAAGGACCAACCTGGTAATTAACTGCTGGTTTTCCTTTTTTAATAATTTCAGCAATAGCAATAGCAATTTCTTTTGGAGGGTTTCCATCTGACACATGCTTATTCATGATATCTAAGTTTTCCTGATAAATTTTTTTATATGGCGAATTCTCAATTACGGGAGCGTGATACCTCCTTGAAGCAATATCTGTAGCATAATCTCCAGGTGCGAGACTACAAACTTGTATACCAAACGATTTGACTTCCATTCGAAGACTCTCTGTCATAATTGAAAAAGCACTTTTAGATGAAGAATATACACCGCGAAAAGGAAGTCCCATAACCCCTGCAATAGAGGTGATATTTATAATCAAACCTGAGCTTTGTTCCCTCATTTTCGGTAAAACAGCCTGAGCCATTTGAAGAGGACCAAAACAATTTACAGCAAAATTTTCTGAAACCGCAGTAAGATCAATTTCCTCCATTGGCCCTGTAATACCAACACCAGCATTATTAATTAAAACGTCTAGGCGTCCAGCTTTTTTTAAAACCACTGCAACACACGAATCTATAGAATCACTATTTGTGATTTCTAAAGGAATTAATGTAAAAGGAAGGGTAATTGTGTTTTTTTCTGGATTTCGACTGGTACCATATACCTGATATCCTATTTTGTGTAAATGCAATGCAGTTGAAAGGCCTAAGCCTGATGAGGCACCTGTTATCAAAACTACTTTTGCCATTTTAGTATTCCTTTAATGTATAAGTTGGACATACTTCATATGAATAAAAAAGGGCAAGCAACCCACATCACACCGCTACGACTATCTACCCTTGCTGTGTTCCCACCCTGGGGGAATTAAACAGGAGCTGGTTGTGTAGGACTTGCCCGACACAAATATAAGATCTTCATCTGATTTCAACAATCATTTTAAATGCTTAATTTCGTTTTCAACTACATAATAAATTTAACTATCAATTCTATCTCTAATGAAAGTTATGCTTCCCTTAATATCTTTTATTCTTCTTCTAACATGTGGAAGCCCTTCAAAGTCAATATTGAAAATAAGTACCGGTATAAAGAACAATAAAGTTATTTGGGGAGATACGCTTCAATTGAAATTAAAAGATAAAAATGAAAATGAAAATATTCAATTTTATCTTAATGAAAGACCTATTAAAAAAAATCATGTTTTCACAAACGAGCCTTTAGGAGCTCAAATAATAAAGGCGATTATCACTACCGATTATGGAACAAGATCAACAGAAACTTCACTTACTCTATTAGCGAAAGCTCCGCCTAAACTCTTTACTTACAATATTTTAAATAGCTTTCCACATAAAACAACATCTTATACTCAGGGGTTAGAATTCGATGGAAATCTATTGTATGAAAGTACTGGTCTAAATGGACAATCCACCCTCAAAACACTAGACTTTAAAACTGGGGAAGTTATTAATGACAAACCACTAGATGGAAGTTATTTTGGTGAAGGCTTAACCATATTGAATGACAAAGTTATTCAGCTAACCTGGAAGTCAATGAAAGGTTTTGTTTATGAAAAGGCAACTCTTGCAATGCAAAAATCATTTCCCTATAAATCAAGTAAAGAAGGCTGGGGCTTGTGTAATGATGGAAAAGTATTGTATAAATCTGATGGGAGTAATCGTATTTGGATACTAGATCCTACTACTTATCAGGAATTGAGAAGTATTGAAGTAATGACTCATAAAGCACCTCTTCATAATATAAATGAGTTGGAGTGGGTAAATGGAAAAATATATGCCAACACCTATCAATTTAATAAAGAAGTGAGTGTTATCATCGATCCTTCTAGCGGAACCGTTGAGGGAGTTATCGATTTTTCTGGATTAAAAGAGCTGGTAGAGCAACATCCTCAGTTAAATGTGTTAAATGGAATTGCATATCATAAAACACGAAAAACTTTTTTTGTTACTGGCAAAAACTGGAGTAAACTTTTTGAAGTAACTATTGAGCCTAAAAAATGAGTAAAACTCATCAATACAATCTTCAAGTAAATAAAGAACATCTCGATGAATTGGATCATGTAAACAATGTCCAATATCTCCATTGGATTCAAGATATTTCGGAAGCGCATTGGAAATCGCTTATCGAAAAAGATTCCTATTTTCATGGGATTTGGGTGGTCAGAAGTCATAAGATTGACTACAAACGCCCTGCTAAACTATATGATTGGTTAACCCTCAAAATCCATGTAGCATCAACCGAAGGTTTTCTCTCACAACGTATTGTAAAGATTTATTTAAAAGATACAACCACTTTAGTTGCACAATGTACCACCCAATAGTGTTATCTCAATGCTGTGACCTTGGAACTAGAGACCATTTCCGAAAATATTTTTCAATTGTTTCACTAATTTTCATAAATCTACCACAGATATTGACCGTTAGTATTAGTAATAAAATAACTCACGCCCAGACATCAATGCGAAAACTTTAGCTCCTACGACTTCAAGTACATCACTATTTTCATGGTTTTGAATCACTTCATCAATTAAATCAACAATTTCACTCATATCATCTTCTTTCAGACCTCTAGTTGTAATAGCAGCTGTTCCTAAACGAATTCCAGAAGTTATAAAGGGAGATTTATCATCATAAGGAACCATATTCTTATTCGTAGTAATTTCTGCCTTTACAAGTGCTTGCTCTGCTACTTTTCCGCTAATATCCTTGTTGCGTAAATCAATTAACATCATGTGGTTATCTGTACCTTCAGAAATCAAATGATATCCTTTGAAAATGAAAGCAGCAGCCATTGCTTGAGCATTTTTCTGTACTTGCTGCATATACACTTTAAAAGAAGGTTGAAGTGCTTCTTGAAAGGCAATTGCTTTTGCTGCAATAACATGCTCTAATGGACCTCCTTGGTTTCCAGGAAAAACAGCCATATTTAATAAATGTGACATTTTTTGATACGATCCATTTTTAAGGGTCAATCCAAAGGGGTTATCAAAATCTTTCCCCATCATTATTAGTCCTCCCCTTGGTCCTCTCAATGTTTTGTGAGTAGTCGTTGTTACAACATGGCAGTGTGGTATTGGATTGCTGAGTAAGCCTGTGGCAATCATCCCAGAAGGATGAGAAACATCTGCAAGTAAAAATGCGCCGACTTCATCTGCAATTTCACGGAATTTAGAAAAATCGATGTCACGAGAATAGGCCGAAGCTCCTGCAATTAACATTTTGGGCCTAACTTCTTTGGCAATCGACATA